>MDSZ01245552.1_pt1 | contig 12329 bp, 11 predicted proteins | sample 811201 | NCBI WGS metagenome assembly MDSZ01 (sample SAMN05326647, study PRJNA326480) | marine metagenome | isolation source: seawater | place: Indian Ocean: North | collected 2010
AATGGATGCTGCAGCCAGTTAGGCATTGCTGTAAAGGTTCTTAAGGCACGCGGGTCGCGCCCGCACAAGGAAATATCATGAAAAAAAGATTATTAAGAGAATATTACGAATTATGTGAAGGCGGATCTTGCCCCGATATACTGACAGAAGCAGAGAAGAAGTTTGTTGCTAACGGAGGCATAATTTTGTCCGGAAAGCTACAAGAAGCAGACGCTAGAAACGGCAATGGCCGGGTATACCCCAAGAAAATCTTGGAAAGAGAGATGAAAAACTATCAAAAACTGATAGATGAAAAGAGAGCATTGGGAGAGTTGGATCATCCAGACGATTCCGTCATTAATCTTAAGAATTGTTCACACATGATAATGGAAATCTCATGGAAAGGTCCAGAGGTGCATGGAAAGATTAAAGTACTTGACACTCCTTCAGGAAAAATCCTGCAAGAACTGGTTAAGGCGGGTGTAAAACTCGGAATCTCCTCCAGAGGACTAGGTTCGGTCAAGGAAGAGAAAGGAGATACGATCGTAGAAGACGATTTTCAGTTAATTTGCTTTGACATGGTATCCGAACCCTCGACAAATGATGCGTTTATGCTTCAAGAGAGCAAGAGTCACAAAACCCCAAACATCTTTAATAAGGCCGACAGAATTAACAGGGCCCTAAACGATATATTGAGCGATGAATAATAATATGAATTCAAAACAACTTAAAACAATGTTAAAGCCTTTAATAAAAGAGTGCGTCAAAGAAATGATGTTAGAAGAAGGGCTGTTGTCGGGAGTGGTAAGTGAAGTGCTGATAGGGATTCAAGAAACCCAACCTTTACCGACCGTGGAACATCGTTCTCCGACCTTTCGTGAGGCCGCACCGGCCGAAGATGAATATATGCTTAAGGAGCGTCAGCAAAGCAAGAAGAGAAAGTTGAACGAACAACGGCGTCAGATGCTTGATGCCATTGGAAAGGACGCTTATAATGGGGTTGACTTATTTGAGGGTACAACTCCGATTTCCCGCGCAGGCAGTCCCGGCACTGCCGCAAGTCCTTCTGGCCCACTGTCAGATATGGATCCCGGCGATCCAGGCGTGGACATCTCCTCATTGTTCGGCGCGTCTGCAGCATGGAAGAAGTTGGTGTAATATGTCGAGAGCAACAAATGTTAGCGTAAAGCCCCGGGGGCGACATGATACGGCGGAAAAGATGATCCGCAGATTTACTAGAAAGGTTAAAAAACTTCGATTAATTGAGGAAATAAAAGAGAGAAGATTCTACGAAAAGCCGGGAGATGCCCGCCGCAAAAAGCAGGCCATGGCAAAAAGAGCAAAAGAAAGACTAGAACGAAAAGCAAAAGCGAGAAAAAGAACTAATTATAGAAGAAAGGCCTCAAATAAAAACAAGGAGTCAAAGAAAACATGAGCTACAACAACGAAAACAATCTGGTCCACAAACGTTATGGCGCTGGCCTTGGATCAACGGGCCAGTACTTAGTGTCTGGAATTCCGTACATTACGGGCTCGTCTAGTCTTGCTGCTTCCGGTGAACATACGATAGAGTTTCCTAGTGTAACCAAAGCAGTCACGGTAATCAGTAGAGGATCTAGCGATATAAGAGTGCACTTTGCATCTAAAGATACGGGGAACACCATAAGTGGCTTACACTACACTACTCTAAAGAACGACGGAGATTCTATTACGTTCAACGTTAAATGTGCCAATATTTATATTTCCAATGCTGATGGTTCTTCGACTGCTTCTTACGAAGTACTGGCCGAGTTAACTGGTATTCCAAGAGGAGAAATGTTTGAACTAAACCGCACCGGCCAACGCGGAATATCGGAATAATTGAATATTACGGAATAGATTAAACTAAGGAGCATAACGGTATGGCAAGAAGCGGATGGGCATATATGGATTTTGCGAGTTACCTGAACTCCATAAGCGGACCTACTGGCTCCGTTCAGTTTATTACTGGACCGCAAATGATGAGCGGTACAGAGTTTCTCGTATATGACACAGCCTCAAATTATGTTGGAATTGGATTAGACGACTTTCCTAATACCTTGCCCACTCACCCTCTTCACATCAAGGGGGATGTTTCTGTTACGGGCTCGATTTATGCATCGAATTACTACATCAAGAATGTATCGAATATAGATTCAACCGGTAGTTCGAAATTTGGAGACTCGTCAGGCGATTATCACGTTTTTACGGGAAGTGTTTCTGTAAGTGAAAAGTTGGCCATCGGAACGGCCACTCCCTCAACAGTTCTCCATGTTGTTGACGAGCACCCAACAATAACTTTAGAGAGTAACACTGCACATGGTGATGGTCAAATTAAGTTTAAGAGTGCGGACGGCACGCAATTGGCCAATCTCCGATGCGACACAACTTCAAACACCTTAAATCACCTTGCAATAAGCGCAGGAACTGGCGAGGATGATCTTGTTGTAGACCAGACGGGATATGTAGGCATTGGTGTCACGGCGCCCACTCAGCCGCTTGATGTCGCTGGTACCGCAACAGTAGACGGACTACAAATTGTTAGCTCGACCGTGATGACAGACATCAAAGATGAAGATGATATGGCATCTAACTCTGCTACTTCTTTAGCAACACAGCAAAGCATTAAAGCTTATGTTGATGCACTAGTCACAGCCCAGGACTTAGATCTGACGACCGATAGCGGTACTATTGCAATTGATTTAGACAGCGAGACTCTAACGATAGGTGGTACTTCTAACGAAATTGAAACGTCCGCAACCGGAAACGCGGTCACGATAGGTCTTCCGAACAACGTCACGCTCGGCGGAAACCTTACGCTTGGCGGTAACATTATTAAGGCTTCTGATGGCGGCTCCACAATCACTCTAGATACTGATGATAATGTGACCATTGCAGGGGACTTGGTTGTGCAGGGCGGTATGATTAAGCTAGCTGACGCCCCCGCCGGCGGAACCACTGGATTTAAGGATGGTGGTAATCACGATCGAATAACCTTTACAAACAATGGAAACTTATCTTTTCACAGGGTGGCAGGAGGGATCGATGTTGTGGTTCTCTCCTCCGGTGGACTAGATGTTAAAAACGAGCTTTATGTTAGTGGATCCTCTTTTATTGGAGATGGCGCTAATGATTTGGCAACTTTTACCAGTCCTATCAGCGCCTCGAACGGAATCTCCGTTACTGGCGCCACTCATGGCTCGCGCGGCCTTTATGTTTCGAATAGAGTCGGCATCGGAAAAACCGACCCGCATGTGGTGTTGCATGTTGTCAAGACCGCAACTGACGCTAGCGGCGTGTATGCAAGCACTCCTTGCATGATTTTAGAGGACGCCACTCGCCCCGGTCTGCAGCTAGTTGGTAACGAGGGTAATATTGGTATTATTCAGTTTGGCGATCGCGACTCTTCTAACCCAGGCGAGATTTATTATGATCACGGCGCCGATCAATTCAGCATCAGGGCGGGCGGCACTGTGCGAGCGACACTGAATACCGCAGCGTTCGACGTTAACGTAAGAACCAATCTTAGTGGTGGTGTGTCGCACAAGAGAGTCATCAAAACAGGCAACTACACTGTCACTACCAGTGATTATTATTTGGGGGTTGACACCTCTGGCGGAGCGTTTACCTTAACCCTCCCGCAAGCATCAGCTTGTGCTGGTGGACAGACTTGGATCATCAAAGACGAGCAAGGTAGTTGTGGTGCAAACCCGATCACAATTGCCCGCCAAGGATCGGATACGATCGACGGTGCAACGTCATATTTGCTTGGTTCTGGCCGCGCAGCGCTAAGTATTTACTGTGATGGTGTCAGCAAGTACTTCGTGTACTAGAAAGGTTTAAAATTTTTAATAAATTATTTTAATTTTTTTTTGCTGTTTAGGAACATGATAGTGCTATATATTAAATTGGCGCCTCTTCCTATGAAATTAGTAGCGGATCACTGATGGCGAATAGTGCCGCTCTTGACTATGTATAAGTGCGGGGATGTATGGCGCTGCTCTATTGGGGGGTGGAGCGTACAGACCCCTTAACCATAGGAGAAATAAATTATGGCTTTTAGAGAAGCATACGGCGATACACTAGCAGTTAGTGGAAGCGCCACAAAAGCGGCCCGCATTCAATTTTTTGAGGACACGGATGACGGGACGCATTCACTCGTTCTACAGGCCGCCGCCATGGCTGCCGACCTTGTTTTTACACTTCCGAATGCGGATGGGTCGAACGGGCACGTCCTCAAAACAAACGGCTCAGGGGTTATGAGCTGGGGCGCAGTTTCGGCCGGATCCGTTGCTGCAGATGACATTGGTGCCGGTGATGGAGCTGTCAGCATAGCAACCACTTCTGGTAACATTACAATTGATGCACAAGAAGATAACAGCGACATTATCTTTAAGGGAACCGATGGAGGATCCGATATTACCTTCATGACAATGGATGGTAGCGAATCTTCGATCCTTATCCCGGCTGCACAGCAGTTACAATTTAGAGATACTGGTCTTCACATTTCCTCAAATGCAGATGGCGATTTAGATATTGTATCTGATGGAACTGCAGTTGATTCTATTAATATTGAATCTGGCGGCGGAATTACTCTCGATGCAGGCACAGCAGCTTCGGGAATTATTTACGAAGATGACGGAACAGAAATGTTGCGAATCTACAACTCGTCAAGCGATGTAATTTTGGAGGCTAAGGTAGCGGATAAGAACTTTCAAATCAAGGGAACAGACGATTCCAGTGGAATTACAGCCCTAGATATAGACATGGCAGATGCCGGTCGCGCAGTTTTTAACGATGACGTTAGAGTTGGTACGGACTGTGAGGTTCTCGGAGACCTTCTTTTAGGTGCCGGCGCAAATGAGTTTAGCATCTCAGAAGCTTCTGACGACATCACTATCTCTGCTCTTATTCAAGACAAAGATATGATCTTCAAGGTCAACGATGGAGGATCCGCCACAGAGGTACTTCGTCTAGACGGTGATGTATCTTCGGTGGTAGTTGCTGCTGGAAAAGAGCTTCGAACTGATGTTCTTCGTGCAACTGGTGATACTGCTATGCAGTTTAGATTTCCGAAAGCTTCGATGAGTGGTGCGTTTGACATAGCTGTGGCAGACAACCTCGCTTCGGCTCTCCAAATCATTGAAGGTTCGACCTCTTACATGAAGTTTGTTACTTCGAACTCCGCTGAGGAGATCGTTTTAGGTGTCAAACTGGATGTTGGTGACAACAACATTGAAAACGTTGGAGATATCGCACTTGACAGTATTTCGGCAGACGGCGGCGCCTCTGTGGAGTTCAACTTTCCCGAAATGGTGATGAGTGGGGCTTTTGAGATTGGCATTGCCGATAACGTTGCTGCAGCACTAGTCATTGCAGAAGGTGCTAACGACTATATGACGTTTAAAACTTCGAACAATGCAGAATCGGTTCAGGTTGATAAGCCTTGGAAAGCTGCGGCCGCTCAGTATCAGAACGTTACATTGATTACGCCGGGAGCCACTGCGGTTGATTACTCGACTAACGCTGCAGTCTCGTTCGTAGCTGCAACGCCTAGTGCAAATGCTACCGTTTTCCTACCAAGCGTATCGGGATCTGGTGTCGCTGGACGTACTATTGTCTTCAAGAACCTGTCAGACACTAAGAGTCTAACTCTTAAGACTGGAGACGCCACCGCAAGAATCTATGCCGGCGCAACTGCAATCGCTTCTGGAAGCGGCTACGTTGTGGGTACCGGCGGAGCTTCGGTTACCGTGGTGTCCGGTCCATCTTCGGGTGGATGGCAAGATTGGTATATCTTCTAAGATTATTTTATAAAGAATTGCTACTTAATAGCAAGGGAAGCATCTCTCGGGGTGCTTCCCATTTTCTTTGCTCAAAATTGGCATTTAGTTATTTAATATACTATTTATTTTTGATTAAAAGCATTTGCTAAGAAGCAAATTTACATTTTAGACCGGGAGAACATAATGTCTACATTGCTTGAACAAGCAATTATTGATGCCAAAGCGCTAAGAGAAGCCGCCATTAAGAGTGCTGAACAAACTATTGTTGAAAAGTACGCTCCAGAAGTTAAGCGTGCAGTAGAGGCTTTACTAGAACAAGAAATGATACCGCCACTACCACCAGATCCTATGGCTATGGGCGGTTCTCAAGCTCCCCCCCCCATGGTACCTCCTCCCGGTGCACCCGGCCCGGCAGGCGGATTGCCACCAGAGGCTGCAGCTATGGCATCCCCGGTCGCCTCTAATGCCAACTTAGCCGCCACAAATGGCGAAAAGCTTTGTCCATGTCCTGAAGACGATGAAACGATCGAGGTTAATCTTCGTGATCTCGCCGCTGCCGTCAACGCAGAGGAGGCTGCTTTAGAGCAAGGCATGCCTCCTGATGCTGCCATGGCTATGGGTGCTGCAGCTATGCAGCCGCCCACAGGCCCCATGGGAGCAATGCCGCCTATGCCGTCCGGCCCACCATCCCCTCTCGGCCCCGGAGGCCCTGGCATGCCGGCAATGCAGGAATCACAGGATGCAATTTTAAGACTAACCAGAGAAAGTTTACAAGAAGTTGTAGACTCGGAAGAGGTGCAGATACCCGATGAGGTGTTAGCTGGCATTGCTGAAGCAATTCGAGCAAATTTCAGCGCTCCCGATTCTGGTATGGGCGGAGCACTTACGCCAAGCTCAGTAAGACTGGAAGGTGATGAGATCGCCGCAGCCGAGCTTAATGTTATGGCAATGCAAGAAGAAAACTCTGACGATGAAGAGGTCGTGCGCGAAGTCGGCGCCGACATTGAGCATCAGAAGCAGATAACTGAGCATGTCAAGCAACTGCAATCAGGTTTAAACCATTACAAACAAGAAAATAACAAATTTAGAAATTTAATGATGCGCATGCAATCGAGATTAACAGAAATTAATCTTGCAAATGCGAAATTAATCTATACGAACCGTGTGTTGACGGATCCCTCGCTGAATGAGCGACAAAGAAATAGAATTGTCGAAGCGATCTCCAAATCCGGTTCCGTGGAAGAGGCAAAAGTTATTTATGATACTCTTCAAGACGCAGTGGGAGAAAAGGCTAGAGCTAAATCTCCACAATCACTACGTGAAGCAGTTAGTAGAGACCGGTCTCTTTTACTACCAAGAAGAAGGAAAGAATCTTCTGCTCCCGATGCACAAGCATTGGAGAGAATGAAGGCTCTGGCCGGATTAACTAATAAAAAACAAAACTAAAAGGAGAACTTAAACAAATGTCTGTTTTAAAAAAGTTAACTGAGGGGATCGTCAACAGAGACCTAGGCAAAGAAGGCGCCGCACTACTTTCTAAGTGGGAACGCACTGGACTGCTTGAGGGACTTGATAACGATCACACCCGCAGTAGCATGGCTCGCTTGCTTGAAAACCAAGCTAAAGAGCTACTTCGCGAGGCATCTACCATGGCTGGTGGTGATGTCGAGGGTTTTGCGTCTGTCGCATTCCCAATCGTACGACGCGTGTTCGGTGGGCTTATCGCCAACGATCTCGTTTCGGTTCAGCCGATGAGTTTGCCTTCGGGTCTCATCTTCTTCCTCGACTTCCAGTATACGAATAGTCGTCTGCAGTTTACTGCTGAAGATTCGCTCTTCGGTGGTGGAGTCGTTGGTCAGCAGTTGACCGGTGGTGTCGACCTTACTGGCGACAGCGCCGATAAGGGTTTTTATAACCTTAACCAAGGTTATTCTTCGCCCACTGGCTCGGTCGAGCTTACCCTGACCGTTGTCGCCTCTGGTACCATCGGAGATGTTGCTGGTGAGATGGGCGGAAGCGGTGATATCGCTGATGCTTTGACTGCTGCAACCATTGGAGGGTCGAACGTCAAGTTCAGCTTGAGTGAGCTTTGTCGCTATGATCCTGACTTGTCTGGATCGTCCGTGGTTATCTGTACCGCTCCTGGCGACTCTGCACTCGGATCCTTGTACAGCACGGCCTCCGATGCAACCGGTTCTTTCAACCGAGAAAACCTGATTGCTCTTCGTGCAGTTGGATCTTCCGGTGGAGGTACCAAGTCCTTCGACACTGATATGGGTCGCTTGGTCCGTCGTCTGACTCACGTACGTGGTCGTAGTGCTGCTTATGCAACTACTAACCCCATTGCGTTGAATCTTGACGATTCCACCAACACTTCGTTTGTGTTCGTATTCGAATCTACTGGTTCTAATACCCTCACAGGAGTCACCAGTGACGTTGAAGTGCTCAAGGCTCAGCTTGGCCTCGGTTCTGGAGTCATGCATTTCGAATATCCTATTCAGGATAACCTCGATAATGTTGGCGAGAGAGCACTGGGTGCCGTTGTTGGTACTGATATGTGGGGACTTGAGAACGATCCCGGAATCCCCGAGATCGACATCAAGGTCGACTCCACGGCGATTACCGCCATTACCAAGAAGCTCAAGGCCAAGTGGACGCCCGAGTTGGGACAGGATCTTAATGCCTATCACAACCTGGATGCCGAGGTCGAGTTGACTGGTATTCTCTCTGAGCAAATTGCTCTTGAGATTGATCGTGAGATCCTGGTGGATCTTGTCAAGCAGGCGACTGCCGGTACTTATTACTGGTCGCGTCATCCTGGCAAGTTCGTTTCCCGGGCTGATGGATCCCCATTAGAGGCTCTTACGACCAGCTACTCCTATCCAGACTTCACGGGTACGGTTAGTGAGTGGTACGAGACCCTTGTTGAGGTTATCAACGATGTGTCTGCACAAATTCACCGCAAGACTCTTCGCGGCGGAGCTAACTTCTTGGTGTGTTCACCTGAAGTTGCCAACGTCCTTGAGTTCACCAGTGGATTCCGTGCTAACATCACCGCTGATGCCGATAAGGGAACTGTCGGCGCCGTTAACGCTGGCTCTCTTTCCAAGAAGTGGGACGTTTGGGTTGACCCATACTTCCCCCGCAACGTGATCCTTGTTGGTCGCCGTGGTAACAGCTTCCTTGAAAGTGGCTACGTGTACGCGCCTTATGTACCGCTGCAGACCACTCCTACTATCTTTGGAACGGAAGACTTCGTACCCCGTAAGGGAGTCATGACTCGTTATGGCAAGAAGATGGTCCGTCCGGATATGTATGGATTAGTCGTAGTGGCTGACTTAGTGCCCTAAATCGCTAATTAAGCGTTAGTAATGCAAAGCCCCTCATTAAAATATTAATGAGGGGCTTTCTTCTGTTCGGCTAACTATTTATTCGTAGCAGGAGAACTACATCAATGTCTGTACCCACCCTTACCCCCAAAAGTCAAACGAGCGCCGTGATACTATCAGCGACCGGCACAACTTCTCAAGTTGCAGCTGCATGTCCGTATGGAATGTACACTGGTTCGGTTGACTTTTTGTCTGGAGCGGCCGAACAGGTTGCTTATACATACAAGAAGCTTGGTGGAGATGTGTTAGACATTGAGCTAACAACCTCTAATATATACGCGGCTTATGAAGAGGCTTGTTTAGAGTATTCCTATATTGTTAACATTCATCAGTCGAAGAATGTTCTTTCTGATTTGCTTGGAGCAGCAACGGGAAGCTTCGATCATCATGGAAAGTTTAAGTCGGGTGATGCATTGTCGGGCTCCAGCGAGACAGACCGTGCCATCGCCTTAAAGTATCCGCAGTTTAAATTCACATACGAAAAGAGAATAAGCGATGCATTCGCCTCCCGTGCCGGCTTCGGAGGAACGGTTAACCACTATTCAGGTTCCTTTGGCACCGTACCGAATCAGCAAGATTACGATCTACAGGAGATCGTTGCTGCCGATTCTAATTTTACTAGCCTTGTGGGGAACAACAAGGTCACTATTAAGAAGGTGTTTTTTAAGACACCACATGCTATGTGGAGATTCTTCGGCTATTATGGCGGAATTAACACGATTGGAAACCTATCAACATACGGAATGTATGCCGATGACACAACTTTTGAATTAATTCCTGCATGGCACAACAAACTTCAGGCAATTCAATTCGAGGACAACATTTATACAAGAGTCTCGCACTACTCTTATGAGATTAAGAATAATAAGATGAGGATCTTTCCAAAGCCTTCCGCAATTAGTCCGAGTAGAATATGGTTTCAGTTCACTATTGAGACAGAGCCGTGGCAAGAGGTTGCAGATCGCAAAGTTGGTATAGCTGGCATCAATAATATGAACACACTGCCATTTGAGAATATTCCATATAAGAATATCAACTCTATAGGTAAGCAGTGGATTCGACGTTTTGCTCTCGCGCTTTCCAAGGAAACATTAGGACAAGTAAGAAGCAAATTTGCGTCAATACCGATCCCTGGCGAGGCCGTTACGTTAAATGGTCAGGCGCTTATTTCTGAAGGAAGAGAAGAGCAAGATAAGTTGCGCGAAGAGCTTAAGGCTACGCTTGACGAGCTTACTTATCCGAGACTTCTTGAACAAGATGCTTCTGCAGCCGATGCAGCTACCAATATTCAGCAAAAGGTGCCGCTACCAATCATTGTAGGATAATAGGAGAAGAGAATTATGGCAGACAACGAATGGAAGCAGCCTGATGCGCCACCTCCTCCGCTCTTTACCGGCAAGAAAGAAAGAGATCTGGTCAAGCAAGTTAACGACGAGCTTATTGAGCGAGTAATTGGCCAGCAAGTCATCTATTATCCTATCGACATACCCCGAACCAACTACCACACGCTATATGGCGAGGCTATTGAGAAGACTTTCCTCCCTCCAGTCCGCGTTCACGCATTAGTTGAGTGGGGAGGCATAAGAACCACAGATGGTAATGTCGGATTAGACAAAGATATCGACATCACTATACATTTTCATAAACGACGACTCACAGAAGATCAAGATCTTTATGTTAGAGAAGGAGACTTTGTTCTGTATGGTGATACACACTATGAAATTACAACTTTGGCCGAACCGCGTCAACTATTCGGCCAAATAGATCACAAAATAGAGATAAGCGCCAAGTGCACTCGTGCTCGCGAGGGCCTTTTTGATGCATCATAACGAGAAACACAATGACAAAACTTAAAGAATACGAAATTAGACCTTCCACGCTAGAAACTATTGATTTAGCTTTCTTTACATGGCTGTCTGACCAGAAGATTCACGCGACCACAAACAAGGGATGGAAACAAACGCCGGTTGTATGGCTGGGAGCGGAAAGAAACTTTCACATTAAGAATGATAAAGATTTGCGCGACTCCAAGGGTGTGCTTAAGCTTCCTATAATTTCTGTCGATCGTGTGTCGGCCACAAAAGATCCTGTCGACAAAGGGGGCTACTATGCGGCGGTACCGGAGACCCAAAGAGATGGATATCGCCGCGTACGCAGATCTACAGTGGCCGTGTCACAAAGAATTCAGCAAAGAAAGACAGGAGACTATGCAAACTCAGATGCAAATAAGCTTTTTGCGGCAACTGATGATGTAAAGAGTCAAAGATCTTATCAAGTTCGCAATAGGCCAAATAAGAAAATAGTATATGAAACCGTATCAATCCCCCTGCCCGTATATATTAACGTTAATTATGCTGTGACAGTTAAGACAGACTATCAACAACAGATGAATGAAATTCTGGCACCCTTTATGGTTGCGCCCAACAGCCCGGCTCTAAATTCATTTGTTATATCTGCAGACGATCACACATATGAGGCCTTTATGCAGGCTGATTTTTCCCAGAAGACGAACGCCGGTAGTTTGGGAGAGTCAGAGAAGAGTTATGAGACTACTATAACCTTTAAAGTCCAGGGGTATATCATAGGCGCTGACAAGAACCAAGAGACTCCAAAAGTGGTCATCGAAGAGGGGGTCGCAGAGATTAAAATATCGAGAGAAAGAGTCATTGTAGGAGACGTTACGGTATTTTCTGCTGACGACGATGATTTTCGAGAATTTTAATTTAACCAATTGAAAAGGAATTTTGGGTTTTACACTTTTTGAGAACTATTTACTTACGATAAAATAGTGTGGGACTACGCACTGGTTAAATAGTTTTTAAGGCAGAAAGGAGACAGTTAGAATGTCAGTAAAAGGTTACAGGTTTGTTTCACCCGGAATATTTCTTAGGGAGATTGATAGATCAGTTTTGGAGCCAACTCGGCCCGAACGTGGTCCGATCGTTATTGGTCGGTTCCCTGCAGGTGTAGGTATGAAGCCCCAGGTGGTTGAATCTAAGTCAGAATTTCTTGACATGTATGGTTATCCTCATCCCGGTGGATCCTCAACAGATGGATGGCGAGGCGATGCTCATGGTGGCCCGACGTATGGTGGGTATGCAGCATATGCATGGCTTCAAAATGCCGCTTCCCCCGTAACGGTTGTTCGTCTTTTAGG
>MDSZ01200924.1_pt1 | contig 12328 bp, 11 predicted proteins | sample 811201 | NCBI WGS metagenome assembly MDSZ01 (sample SAMN05326647, study PRJNA326480) | marine metagenome | isolation source: seawater | place: Indian Ocean: North | collected 2010
AAATTTTATCAGATATAGAAAAGTTAACTAAAAGCAGAAAACATCTTGAGCATGTTGTAACATATCTATTTGAAAATAAAAATAAATATAGATATTATTATTACGATCGAAAAATTGATGAATTTAGTCAAATGAGATGGACCATTGATTATCAATCTGATTTAAAATTTGTAAAAAAAATTTATAAAAATATTTATAGAAAAAATAATATTTTTTTATTTAATGATGTTGTTAAGTGTATCAAATCTATGAAATTAAATAATAAATGAAAATTTTGATTTCAGGGGCTACTGGAACTTTAGGTTATGGGTTATCCAAATACTTGAAATCACTTAATAAATTTGAAGTTATTAGCCATGGATTTAAGAATAATTCTGATTTTAAAGTTGATTTTACAAATAAATATAAATTAAATACTTTTCTAAATTATTCAAAGCCTTCCTTTATAATTAATTTAGTTTGTCTTTCAAATGTAGATGAATGTGAGAAAAATCTAAAAAAGGCATACTTATATAATTCTGAAATTGTTAAATTTATATCAATTTGGGCAAAAGATAATGACTCTAAAATTATACATATTTCTACTGATCAAGTCTATGATAAGAAAAATTATTACAACAAAGAAAATGATATAAATATAAAAAATAATTATGCTCTATCCAAACTTCAAGGTGAAAAGTATTTAAATAATCAATATTCATGTGTTCTTAGAACAAATTTTTTTGGTAATTCTAATTCAAAAAAAACAATTAATGAATGGTTTTTAAATTCTATTAAAAGTAATAAAACCATTAATCTATTTAACGATGTTCAATTTAATCCAGTATCAATGGAAACTCTGAATAAATGTATAGAGCATATTATCAGTAATTTTAAACCTGGATTATATAATTTTGGTTCAATTAAAGGAATTACAAAAGCTCAATTTTGCTTACAAATTTTGAAAAAATATGAAATTAAGTATAACAAAATAAATACACTTTCTGTTGATCATTCAAACCTTTTTGCCTATAGGCCTAAAGGCATGATGATGAACACTTATAAATTTCAAAAAAATTTTAATTTTAAAATTCCTAAAATTGAAGATGAAATTGAAACTTTGCTTACACGGAATAAACAACAGAATGAAGATTAATAAAAAAAACATAGCATTGAATAAACCAACCTACTTTATAGCTGACATTGCAGCCAATCATGATGGTGACTTGCAAAGGGCTAAAGATCTTATTTTTATGGTCAAAGAATTAGGGGCTGATGCAGCTAAATTCCAGCATTTTCAAGCAGATACTATAGTTAGCGATTTTGGTTTCAAACAACTCAAAAATTTTAAATCACATCAATCAAAATGGAAAAAAAGTGTGTATCAGGTATACAAAGATGCAAGTATAAACTTCGAATGGACTCAAGAGTTAAAAAAAACTGCTGATAAAGCAGGAATTGATTTTTTTACTAGCCCATATTCATTAGAACTTGTTGAAAAGGTAAACAAATATGTAAGTGCATATAAATTAGGTTCGGGTGATATTACTTGGCATGAAATCATTTTATCAATGGCAAAGAAAAAAAAGCCCCTAATAATTGCAACTGGTGCTTCAGAATTTAATGAAATAAATTTAATTGTTAAAAAATTAGCTAAAATCAATTTCACCAATTTTGCTTTGTTGCAATGTAATACAAATTATACTGCCTCTTTGGAGAATTTTAAATTTATTAATTTAAATGTTTTAAAATTATTTAAAAAAAAATTTCCAAACATTATCTATGGCTTAAGTGATCATACACCGGGACATTCAACTGTCTTAGGGGCTATAACTTTAGGTGCTAGAATCATTGAAAAACATTTTACTGATGATAATTCAAGAACAGGGCCCGATCATTTATTTTCAATGAACCCTAATTCTTGGAAAGAAATGATTGATCGTTCAAGGGAAATAGAAATGGCCCTTGGAAATGAAGAAAAAAAAATTGAACATAATGAAAAAAACTCAGTTGTTGTTCAAAGAAGAAGTTTAAGAGCTACTAAAATTCTTCAAAAGAATGATATAATTAAAAGTGACGATTTAATTGCACTTAGACCATGCCCAAAAGATGCAATTCCTCCATACGAATTAAAGAAAATTATTGGAAAGAAATTAAAGAAAAAAATTAAAGAAGGTGAGCATTTAACTTGGAAAAAAATAAAATAGTTTTTATTTTAACAGTTTTCAACGAAGAAAAAACCATTGAAAAGGTAATTAGTGATTGCAAAAAATTTGGAGATGTTTTTATCATTAATGATTGTTCAACTGACTCAACTCTTGAAATTATTAAAAATAATAATATTAAATTTTTAAATAATGATAAAAATCTTGGTTATGAAAATTCTTTATTTAAATGCTTGTATTATGCTCTTAACAATTTTAATTATGATTTTTTCATTACACTAGATGGAGATGGCCAGTTTGATAAGCAAGTATTGAAAGAAGCAATAACTCAAATTAATACAAATAATGAATTCATGACTGGGATTAGAAATACAAAAAATCGAAAAATTGAAATTATCATAGAAAAAATATTTTATAAATTGTTTAAGATCTATGATCCACTATGCGGTCTTAAAGTTTATTCTAGAAATATTTTGAAAATTAGTGAAAGAAAAAAATTGAAGGGTTTATTGGGTATGAATATAATATTATTTTGTTTGATTAATAAAATTAAGATACATCAATTTAATATTAATATTCAGCCTAGAAAAGGTGTATCAACATTTGGGGGCATTTTTAAGTCAAACTTTATTATAACATTATCATTATTCAAATTTTTTTATAAATATGTATTGTTAAAAATCAAATATGATTGAAAATAAAATATACAATTTAATTAAAAAAATATACAATTATCCAAGAAGTATAACAGGAAATGGTACCTTAAAAACTCTTTATGAATTTAAAAAAATTGTACCAGAATTAAAAATTACAAAAGTTAAATCAGGAAAAAAGATTAATGGTTGGACAGTACCTGATGAATGGAATTTTAAAAGAGCTTACATCAAAAACTCAAATGGCAAAACAATTATAGATACAAAAAATTCAAACCTTCATGTTGTTAACTTTTCTCAAGCTGTTAGAAAAAAAGTAAAATTAAAAGATCTTAAGAAAAAAATTTTCTCAATCAAAAATTTTCCAGATGCCATACCATACGTAACTTCTTATTATAAAAAAGATTGGGGTTTTTGTATGCAAGACTCAATAAAATCAAAAATGAAAGATGATATATATGAAGTTTTAATCGATACGGAATTAAAAAAAGGCTTTTTAAATTATGGAGAAATTTTTATCAAAGGAATATCAAGAAAAGAAGTTTTTATAACTACATATATATGTCATCCATCAATGGCTAATAATGAGTTATCTGGACCTTGTTTATCAATATTTCTTGCAAAATACATTAAAAGTAAAAAAAATTATTACAGTTATAGATTTATTTTTATTCCTGAAATAATTGGTTCTATAATTTACATTCATAATAATAAAAAAAATCTTAAAAATATTAAGTATGCTTTTAATATTAATTGTGTCGGTGACAATAGAAACTTATCATTTTTACCCTCTAGAAAATCCAATACATTGACTGATAAATTATCTGAATTTGTATTTAAAGATTTAAATCTAAAATATAAAAAATATGATTATTTGAAACATAGAGGAAGTGATGAAAGAAACTTTTCTTCACCAAATGTAAATCTACCTATGGTCTCAATAATGCGATCTAAGCATGGAACTTACAAAGAATATCACACTTCCAAAGATGATTTAAATTTCATTTCTATAGCTGGACTAAAATTATCCTATAAAATTTATGTCAGATGTTTTGAAATTATTGAAAAAAATTTTGTATTTAAATCTAATTTATATGGTGAACCTTGTTTGACCAATCTTGGTTATGGATATACTTTAATTGCAGGAAAAAATAATTCAAAAAGTCTTAATTCCAAGCTAATCCTTGATTTGCTGGATTGTTTGGATTCAAAAAATGATCTAATTGATATTTCTTACAAATTGAATACCAGTATCGATGATTTATTTGAAATTATCCAAATGCTTAAACAAAATAAATTAATAAGTTATATAAGTAAATGATAATAGCATCTGTCTATCCCCACCCGTTTGAAACTGAAATCAGACATGATAGTAGTAGCGCTATTATTGCTCATGACAAAATATATGCATACGAAGAAGCTAAATTAACAAAAATAAAAAAGGATGGCTCATATCCTGAAAGGTCTCTTCTTATGGGTTTAAAAGAATTAGGAATAAAGCCAGATGATGTAGATCATTGGGTATTCCCAAAAACAAAAGCTCTAGTCTCACTAAAAAATTTAGAAATTTTTTTTAAAAATTATTTAAAAGCTATTAAACCATCTTATAATTTTAGTAAGTTTGAAAAACAAAGAGTTCATTATTTGGAACATCAAATGTCTCATATTGCATTGTCGGTTTATGGTTCAAATTTTAATGAGTGTTTATTTTTATCAACTGATGGAGGAGGGGATGTTGCAGATCAAAGAGGGTTGGTTTTTGGAATTTTTCAGAACAATAAATTTAAAATTCTTAACCAATCATATGGATTAAATAACCTTGCTAATTATCACTCATTCGTGACTGACTCTCTTGGTTTTTCTGGAGAGGACAGTGGTAAAACTTCAGGGTTATCAGCGTATGGTAAAAATAAAAAAAATTTAGAAATTGAAATAAGCAAACTCCTTAAATTAAAAAAGAATAATATTCATTTTGTTAGAGAGAGATTTGGTCAGACGTGTATCAATTCAAAAAAAATAAATCCAGATACATATAACAGAGAAAAAATTTTTAATACATACCCTAGTGATACAAATATTCTTAGAAAATCGATTGCTTTTTTACCTCATGATATTGCCTTTACTTGTGAGAAAATTATGCAATCTAAATTTTTAGATTTTTTAAAAAAACTTACAAAAAATATTAAAATTAATAAAATTGTCTTTAGTGGCGGTTTATTTGAAAATGTTTCATTAAATAACATGATTATTGAGAGCAATTTATTTAAAGATTGTTATTTCAGTCCAGCAGCCTCAGACAATGGTCTTTCTCTTGGTGCTGCATTTTATGTTAAAAATAAACTTAAGGGATACAAAAACAATAAGCTTCTAAGTAAAAAACAATTAAGTCCTTATCTGGGCCCATCATTTTCATCCAATGAAATTTTGGCAGAAATTAATAACTTTAAATTAAACTTTAAAAAAACTAAAGATCCATCACTATATGCTGCTAAAAAAATATTTGAAGGTAATATTGTAGGTTTTTTTCAAGGCAGAGGCGAGTTTGGAGCAAGATCCTTAGGTAATAGATCTATTTTAGCAGATCCAAGAAAGTCAAGTTCAAAAGCAAGAATCAACCAACTTTTAAAAAAAAGAGATTGGTTCATGCCTTACGCGCCTGCAATACTAGAAACCCATCTAAAAGAATGGGTTTTAATTCCAAAAAGAAGTCCTTATATGCAAATAGCATTTAAAGTAAAAAAGGATAAGATATCTCAAATACCTGCAGCTGTGCATAAAGATAATTCTTCACGCTTTCAAACTGTAAAAAAAAACGACAATCCAATCTTTTGGAATTTAATTAAAAATTTTTATAATTTATCTAAAGTCCCCATGGTTTTAAATACAAGTTTTAATAGACATGGTATTTCAACAATAGCTTCTCCAAGATCTGCGATTGAACACTTATTAGAGGGTAGTATGGATATTCTCATAATAGGTAATTTTATAATAAGATATGATAAAAATAGACAGCTAAAGAAAACTAAAATAATTTTTAAAGATGAAGATTACTTACTTAAACTGAATTCAATTAAAAGATTAAATGTGTTTAAAAAATATGGGACCAATGATGATTATAAAAATTATTTATTGCAACTTTCAGCACTGCTAAGTATTAGTATAATTGGATTAAAATTCAAAAAAGCAAAGATTAATAACAAGGTTTATCATATAAATGATTTAATAAATTATTTAGAGAAGAAAATAAAATGAAAAAAGTATGTGGAATGAACGGATTTGGAAGGTTTGGTATTCATTTTTTAAGATATTATTTGAAAAACTTAAATAAAAATAAATTTGTTTTAAAATATATAAATGACCCAAAGTTATCATTCGAGAAAATTAAAGAAATCATAAGAAATGATCAATATGTAAAGTTACAAAATTTTGATTTAAAATTTAAGAAAGACTCAATTATTTTTTATGCAAGCTCTAAAAATAAATTAGAAATAATTTTTACCAATGATAAAATAAATAAAATATCGTGGCACCCTCTAATCGATTATTATCTTGAGTGTAGTGGTGAAAAATTAAATAAAATTAATTTCCTAATAAATAAATATAAAAATATTAATAATTTGATACTTTCAGCCACAAGTCATGAAGCAAGTAAAACTCTTATTTATGGATTTAATCACAAAGAATATAATAAAAAATATAAAACTATATCTTATGGATCATGCACAGTTAATGCATTTGTTCCAATTGCAAATTCTATAGATAAAAATTATAAAATTAAAGATTGTGATGTTAATGTGATTCATAATTTGCCAGAATATAAAATAAATGAAAATACCAATAATCTGGAGAGAAGGTTTTGCACACTTTCATCATCTGGTCCCAAACTATTAAAATTCTTGAATAAAAAAAATTTTAATGTCAACTACACTTTAGTTCCTTATACTGGACCATCAATGATGGATATTAGATTCAAAATTTCAAAAAAACCAAAATCATTAGATAATGTTGTGACTAAAATTAAAAACAATCTAAAAAAAATTTATGATTTTGATAAAAAAGATAAAAATTCAAATGAATATAAATTTATTGAAACTAATCTTAATATAATTCTTTCTAATTCCTCTTTAAAAAATAATAATATATATCTTAGTGGCTATTTTGATAATGAAAATTCTGTGGTGAGATTTAATGATATTATTAATTATATAGTTATGCAAAATTTAAAAAATGTTAAAAAGATGTAGAGCTTGCAATAGCAAAAATGTAGTTTTAAATAAAATAATTAATAAAATACCTCTAAATATTTGGCCACAAAAAAAAATTTTTAAAAACAACTACAAACCACTTAAGATTTATATTTGCAAAAATTGTGGTCAAATACAAACCCAAACTTTAAATCAGAAAAGTATAAAAAAAATTTATACTGGTAATACATATAATTTTAATAACTATACGCAAGTTAAAAGCAGAATAAATACTCTACAAAAAAAGTATAATTTTAAAAATAAAAATTTATTAGATATTGGAGGAGGCACAAATCCTCTATTAAAATATATAAATAATGCAAACAGATGGGTATCTGATTTTAAAATAAATGAAGAGTTAAAAAAAAATAATATATCATTAATTGAAGGTGATTTTTTAAAAAAAAAAATTAATGAAAAATTTGATTATATTTTTTTATTTCATACTTTAGAGCATTTGGAAAATACTAATTTATATTTAAAGAAAATTTATAAATTACTTAATGAAAATGGTAGACTGATTATTGAAGTTCCAAATGCTGAATTTGATTTAGATTACAGCCCATATTATATATTTTTTCATATGCATATAACTGTATATTATAAAGCAACTTTAATAAATTTATTAAAAATTAGTGGCTTTGAAAAAGATAAAAGCTTTAACACACATGATGTTTTATTCTTTTCATTTAAAAAAAGAAGATACAAGATTTCCTCAACTAAAACAAATTTTTATTTAAAATCTAAAATGTTTACAAAAAAATTCTCAGACACCATTAAAAAAATAGACAAATATTTTACTTCAGAAAATATTAAAAATATTGGAATATTTGGAGCAGGGGGATCATCAAATCTTTTACTTAACAATTCGATCTATTTAAATAAAAATGTTAATATTATTTTGGATAATGATGTAAAAAAAGAAAATTTATATTTATTCAATAACAAAGTTAGTATATTCAAACCAACTAATAAAATTTTAGAAAAATTAAGTTTTTTAATAATTTTAAATGAAAATCATAAGTTTTTAATTCCTCAAAAATATAGAAAAAAAATCATTAATATCCAAGACATAATAAATGAAAAATAATCTTATAAAGAAGCAATTAATTAAAAATATTCAAATAATCACTAATAATGATAATATTGATATAAATTCAACTCAAGAAAACTCTTCAGGTTGGGATTCCTTAGCTTATATGTCTATTGTAACAATGGTAGAAAAAGAATTCAAAATTGAAATAAGTTTTAATAATATTAAAAAATTTGACTCAGTAAAATCAATTTTAGAAATAATAGAAAATGTCTAGTTTACAAAATGTTTTTAAAAAAATAAAAACTGAAAAAAATAATTATGTATTTAATATAAAAAATAATAATAAAATTTCATATGAAAACTTGTATATTAATTCACTTAGTAAATTTAGTTTTTTATCAGGTTTTAAGCAAAAAAAAATTCTTGTAGTTGTAAATAATTCAATTGATTATTTGGAAATTTTGATTGCTACAATTTTATCGGGAAATATATTTTGTCCTATACCTTATTTTACTTCAATACAAGAAATTGAAAAAACTTGTACTTATCTAAAACCTAAATTGATTATTTCTGACAAAGATTTAGACTTGAAAATTAATAAAAAAACAAAAATTTATCACTTGCATCATTTGATAAAAAAAAATAATAATTTTGTATTTAACGCAGTAAAAAATAAAGATGTAGCAAGTATATACTACTCATCAGGAACCACTTCAGATCCAAAGGGTGTTATTTATAGTCATCAAAACATTTTTTATTTGATAAATTCAATTAACAAGGATTTTAAATTCTCAAGAAAATCAAAACATCTTGTTTGTCTTCCTTTCGGACATACGGCATCTATTAATTATTCTATTTTTCCTTCATTATTTCTTAGATCTAGCATGTATATTGCTGAAAATTTTCTGGAAATTTCAAATAAATTCTTCAGTTTAATTTCTCTCTACAAAATAACTTATATTCAAATTGTTCCTACAATTGCCATTATGTTATTAAAAATAAAAGAACAAACAACTAATTTAAATCTTAAAACTCTGAAATATATTGGATGTGGATCTTCTACTTTACCAAAGGAAATTCAAGATCAATTTTATAAACAATTTAAAATTAACCTAGCAAATTTATACGGTTTGTCTGAAACAGGACCAAGTCATTATGATAACCCTCTTCTAAGTTCATGGAAGACTGGATATATTGGAAAACCATTATCAGTAAATAAATGTAAAATAGCCAGGGACGGTGAAATTTTACTTAAAGGTAAAAACATATTTATAGGTTACCATAAAAATAAAAGATTATATAATAAAGTTGTTTCTAAAGGATGGTTTAAGACTGGTGATTTAGGAATTAAAATTTCACAAAATTTATTTAAATTCATAGATAGAAAAAAAGATCTTATTATCAAAGGAGGAATTAATATAATTCCTGCAGAAATTGAAGAATACATTTATCATTTTGAAGAGGTTAAAGAGGTTGCAGTTGTGGGTATAAATGATAGCATTAATGGAGAAGAGGTATACAGCTGTATAACTCTAAAAAAATATAAAAATTATCAAAAAGTAATTAACAAAATAAATGCATATTTAAAAATTAAACTTTCATCTTTTAAAGTACCTAAAAAATTGATTATTATTGATGAAATGCCCTTAACCAAAAGTGGGAAAATTAAAAGAAAAGATGCTAAAAAGATTGTTGAAAAAAAATTAAATTTTGATTCTCATGAATGAAATTTTTAATCTAAATTTAAATCATATTGGAATAATTATAGATCCAAAACAAATGATCAATTTTCATGAAAAATTTTTGTTTGATCCAATTCAAAAAGTCCATATTTTGTTTAAATATTCAAAAATTAAACATTGTTTCATAGAATATATTAGCAAAGAAGGTAGAGCTAAAAACTATTCTTTAGGTTTCAATCATTTGTGTTTTGATTTAGAAAATGAAAATCAATTAAAACATATGCATAATTACATAATAAAAAATGATTTAGGAATTAGATTAACTCTTCCTGAAAAATCAATCTCTGAACATTGCAATATTGTTACATTTTATAAATTAAAATTTTTTAATAATATTGAATTCAATATAAAAAAATTATGATTAATACCTCATACAAAGATATCAAGTATCATTTATCGAATGATCTCAATCTTAAATCCAATGATGTTGTTTTTTTATTTTCAGGAATATGGGGTTTGGGTAAGATAGAAAATAATAATATTGATATGGTTATAGAAGCTTTTAAAGATATTTTAAATAAAGGTGTTTTGATTGTTCCGACTTTTTCATATTCATGGAATAATAAAAAAAATTGGTTAATTGATGAAATAAATTGCAATGATATGGGAGCAGTATCCTGTAACACAATAAATAAAGATGAATTCTCTAGAACAGATCATCCAAATTTTTCGGTGAATATATGCAAAAATAATTTTAATAGAACTCAAGTTGATGATTTTTTAGATATAGATAATAATACTTTTGGAGAAAATTCAATTTTTGGAAAACTATATAATTATTCAAGAAAAAAAAGAGCTTTTGTCTTATTATTTGGAGGTGCATTTGATGATGTTTTATATAGATCCACATTTATACATTTTGCTCAACAAAAAATTGGAGTCTTGCACCGCTTTCTAAAAAAAATTTATGATCCTCAAAATAATAATTTTGTATTACAGTATTGTAGATATGTTGATAAAAATGAAGTTTCTGATCAAAAGATTTTAAATAATTTTAATTTTCCAATAGAAGAAGATTTCTCCAATTATGGTGAAGATTTAAACAAAGAGAATAAACTAATAATTAAAAATTTTAAATACTACCCATCAAGAATGGTAAATATATACGATTCTGTTAATTTAATGATTAGCAAATATGAGAAAGATAAATATTATTGCATTAGTAAAAATTCAATTAAAATATGAATGAGAAGGTTACTTTTCCTCTAATTTTTTTTTATATTGGGTTATTATTATTTTTTTTTCAAACTCAGATAAATTTTTATTTATCTGAAAGCTTAAAATTTTTTGAACTATATAGTATTCTAATTTTTCTATTATTATTACCGCTTTTAAATTTAAAAAGAATAAACATTAAAAATCTGTATATATTTTTTATTATAATTTTAATAATAATATATTCAAATGTAATTCTTTTTCTCAAGTATAATAATTTTATTGAGCATATAAATTTTTACAACTTGAATGATTTTAAACTCTGGAGATTTTTTTCTGTTTATAATTTTTTATCTATTTTGTTCTTATCAAGTTTTATTTTATTATTAAACAAAAAAGAATTAAAAAACATTTTTCAAATTTTTTATTTTGTAAGTTTATTAATTTTAATTGAGTCAATATTGCATACCTTTTTTATTTTTTGTGGCTTAGATAGTTTTTGGACTAGTGATAATTTAGCTGGTAATCGTTTTAATAGTTTAATTTTACTTGACTCTTCAGATACCGCTATAATTTTATTTATAAGTTACATTTATTTTTTAATAACGAAAAAATTTAATTTTAACATCAGTTTAATTTTTATAATTTTTCTTTTTCTTTATGCAATAATACTAACTAAAGAAAGATCAGTCATACTAGTATTTATAATATTTAATATTTTATTTCTTATGAAAAATATGAAAAAAAATAAATTTATAACATTAGTTCTTATTGTTTTTTTACCAATTATTACATTTAATTTATTAAGTTTAATAAGAACTTATGAAAATAGTAATCATTTTATTTTAAATAATTTTAAATCTTTAGAAGATGAATCGCAAATAGAATTTAATATTTTATCTTCTAAAAAGTATAAATACTCTACTGCTTTTTCTATAAAATCAACTTTTTCCCGTCTAGTTTTAGTATTAAGATCATATACCATTAGCAAAGAATTTTTCCCTTTCGGAGCTGGTCCTGGCTCTCAGATCTACTTTATTTATAATGATAATATAGAATTTAAGTTATTAACAGATTTACAAAATAATTTAACTTTTAAAGACGGCTTTTTTTACAATTTGTTGTCATATGAAATAAGCCAGTTTTTTGCGAAGACTAGTTATCTTGATACATGCAATCTGCGTAAAGAGAATCTTCAAAATGGAAAGTTTGTAATTAATAAACAAGGGTGTGTAGAGTTTAATATGAATAATATAAGAACAATGAGTCCTCATAATCAATTTGCCGACTTCAATATTGCACTTGGTATATTTGGTTTATTTTTTTCAGCATTGATTATTTTTTTAATGTTTAT
>MDSZ01252778.1_pt1 | contig 12326 bp, 12 predicted proteins | sample 811201 | NCBI WGS metagenome assembly MDSZ01 (sample SAMN05326647, study PRJNA326480) | marine metagenome | isolation source: seawater | place: Indian Ocean: North | collected 2010
AAAAGAAAAGAAAGTAAAACAACGAAAAAAGAATATTAATGTAACAAGTGAATATTATAACACAATTACACAATCGTAGATGGATCATACATCCATTTGATTAATCCTTTCATATCATTTTTTTCATAGGTTTCATACATTATATTTTTTTCTGTATAGAATCGTAACATAAAACACTTACTTTCTATATCATAATCATCATAATGATACGTATTATTTTTTTGATAATCTAAATATTCATTTAATAAATCATAGTATGTAGAATAATTCATTTCCAATTTTTCTTGTAATAATTCCAAGTAAAAAATATCATTAATGGTATCTATTTGTAATAAAAATTTTTGTAATAATGAATTTGATAAGTTGATTCTTTCGTCAAAATTTATTCTGGTATTTTCCCAATTAAAAAATATATTTACTATTTTACATAATTTTTGTAGCCATTCTTTGTATTCTTTACAATTTATGTCAGTAATTTCTTCTTCAAATGTCATAATATTTGTGATTGTATCAAAAGTTTTACTTTCATTTCCGTTTTGTATTTCAAAAATGGTTTTTTTATAAATAAATAATACAGCATCAGTTTGATTTAAATTATTCTGTAAATTTGTTTTATAAATTTGTTCCATGTATTCAATGTAATATAAATAAGTTTTTTGTGCATAATAATAAGCTTTTTCTATATTTTTTGTTTTAATTAATACATATTCAAATACTCGATGTATCGAATTCACTGCAATATACATACACGCGTTTATATTGATATCTGTAATATTATTCAATACTTTTTTCAATTGACATAATAATTCATCAATAACTGTATAATATTTATCTACAATGCGCATTTTGATGTTTTTATCATCCCATAACGTGCGCTTAACCATTGTATAATATTAATGACATATATTATTATTCTCAAAAATTATATAATTTATTATATAATCTATTTAAAGTTATATTAAATTTTTTACATATAATGGAAAATACGGAGAATACTAATAACGAAAGTTACCGATTACCAGAAACAAAAACTCTTTTACACGCGAGTAAATTAGCTATAATTGAAGATAAGCCTATTATGATGGATTATTGGACTGCATCTATTCAACAAAAGGCTATTATTGGAGTTAAAGAATCTGAAGAAAAACTACTTGTAAAAAGTGAAGATGAATATACAAGTCCTGTTTCCAAGATTTATAAGGTTGGAACCGAATATATTATTATGACTGAAAACTCTATCTACATTGTTGATGTAGGTATTGCTTCCAGACGCATTACTTCTTAAATAATATTTATTTTGCAAAGCAAATATTATTATAAAATTTCAGCCAATTTTAGACGAACACTTTTGTCTAAAGTTTCAGGAAAATCTATTTCAAAATGTATTATTAAATTACCTACAGCATTTTCTCTTGTAATCCCCATATTTTGAATTACTTTTTTATATCCTGGTTTAATTAAATTAAAATTTTCTTTATTGTTCAATGAAAACTTTTTACCATTTAAATAAGTAAATTCAGTTGAAAATCCACATAATGCTTCTTTTAATGTTATAGATGTTTTCAATATAATATCTAACCCTTGTCTTATATATTTTGTTTTATTTTCAATATTTACTGTTATATTAATATTTCCTACCATTGAATTTACTATATTACCTTTATCATGTATTGTTACAACTTCTTTATCGTTTATGCCTTTTGGTATATTTATATACATGTTCTCTGTTTCTCGTTTTATTTCATTACCATTCTCTATTGTTCTCTCTACATCTAATTCTATTACACAACCTGTATAACATTGTTCTAATGTAATTATTATTTGCTTATTTATTACATCTGGACGACGTATTTGTTGAAATTGTGTATTGAATTGAAAATGTCCTGGTCTACCATTATGAAAAACGCGAATATTTGGATTTCCTGCTCCTGGCATTCCAGCAAAAGGTTGTTGTCCCCCAAACATCATACTGAATATATTATTTATATCTTGGAATTCATCTGCACCTGGCATCGGCATTCCTCCTCCACCACCACTAAATTTTCGTTCGTAGTCATATCTATCTTTTGAATCCTTATCGCCCAAAACTTCATATGCCGCATTTATTTCATTCATTTTTATTTTGGCTTCGTCAGTCTTATTTCTGTCAGGATGATATTTCAATGACAAACTGCGATATGCTTTTTTTATTTCATTTTCAGATGCATTTTCCGATACACCTAAAATATTATAATGATCTGCCATAATATATAACTAATAAACAAAAATTTATATATATTTTTCGCAAATGTTATTTAAATATATTTGTTATAAATAATACAATGAATAAACAATCTACTTTTATTACAAAATATAAACCTTATTACATTAATGATTTCACAGATAATACTAATTTTTTAAATATTATAAATAAATTAATAGAAATAGAAAACTTGAATATTCTTTTTATTGGTAATGTTAATTCAGGAAAAACCACTTTATTAAATTGTATCGCAAGACAATATTATAATCTTTCAAAAACAGACTCCATACCTGAAAACAATACTTTGTATATTAATACATTGAAAGAACAGGGCATTCAATATTTTAGAAATGATATGAAAACATTTTGTCAATCAAAGAGTGCTATTTATGGTAAGAAAAAATTAGTATTAATTGATGATATTGATAGTATTAATGAACAAAGCCAACAAGTGTTCAGAAATTATATTGATAAATATTCTAAAAATATCCATTTTATTTCTACATGCACTAATTTGCAAAAAGTTATTGAAAGTTTGCAATCTCGACTACATATTATTTCTACACCAAAACACACTACACAATATATAGAATCTTTAATGAATAAAATTATTGAAAATGAAAATATGAAATTTAATTCATCTGTTAAAAAACATATTTTAAATATTTCTAATAATTCTGTTAGAAAAATGATAAATCACGTTGAAAAATGTTATATATTTGATAAAAATATTAAAGTAAAAGATTGTGAAAAATTATGTTCTACTATATCGTTTCATCATTTTGATAATTATTATAAACATTTACTCGATAAAGAACTTCAATCTGCTATTAGCATACTATACGAAATTTATGATTATGGATATTCTGTTATAGATATTCTTGATTATTTATTTAATTATACAAAAAAAACAGATTTGTTAGAAGAAAATATTAAATACGAGGTTATTGTTTTGTTGTGCAAATATATTACTATCTTTCATAATATTCACGAAGATTGTGTTGAACTAGCACTTATTACAAATGATGTATATAAATTATTTAAATAATAGTAGTAATAATAATATTATTATTATATTAAAAAGACAAATATAATTGTCATAATGAATGTGACAATGAATTTACGTGCAAAGCCACGACTTCAGCGAAAGAAAGATTTGTTGTTACAAAAACAAAAAATACTTACTTCAAAACCTATTCCACATAAACAGGAACCTATTAATAATTCTTCACATAATAAAGAAAATATAACGTTTACTATACAAGAAAAAACTATTTCTAATTAAAAATATTATTTAAAGCAAAATATGTATTTATTAATGTTTTTATAAAACAATTTAGGGATTTTATAAAAACATATATATAAATAAAATAAAATACTTATTAATTATAATCAATGTCTTCACAAATATTTAAATCAGAATTTCCTTCTACTATTTTATTTACATTGTTAGAAAAAATTTGTTTAAAAACCGATAAATACTTTGTAATAGATATTAATGCATACCGCAAGATGTTATTTCATGATTATCATACAAATTTTTGTGCTTTATTAAAAGAATATTACCATGTTGGTAAACACTTTTATTTAGACCGCGAAATGACTTATAAATCATTTACTAATATTGTACGTCAATTATGCAAACACACTTCTATTATGTATACATCTAAAATGAAATATAATGAATCTAAATACAATATTGTTTATTTTGTATATTTTTAATTCTTCCATATTTAATATCTACCAAAATACTATATAATGTTTAATACAAAATACTTACCAAGTTATTTAATAACATTAGGAATTATTGTTGTTGTTGGTAGTTATTCTAATCAAGTTAAAAAATACTTTTCAGGCGACGATGATGAATATGAATATGATATGATTAAGACTTATTTATTAAACGAATCTCCACTATATGGAAATAATCGTCCTAAGTTGTGGATACATTCTAAATATGAAATGAATGCTAGAGTTTGGAAAGATTTTCACTCAAGAAATACACACGACTTGAACCAAGATTATTTACACTTAACTATTAAAACTATTATTAATCACTGTGGCGAAGACTTTAATATTTGTCTCATTGATGATAACTCTTTTGGTAAATTATTACCTAACTGGGATGTTGAATTATCCACAGTTGCCGAACCTATTAAAAACTATTTTAGAAATCTTGCTATGACACAACTATTATATATATATGGAGGTATGGTTGTTCCCAACTCTTTTGTTTGTTCTAAAAGTTTGAAATCTATGTATGATGAATTCATCGGAAATAATAAAGCTTTTGTTTGTGAAATGATTAATAATAGTAGTAATATTGCTATGGATAAACCTACAAATCGTTTTATTCCCAGTCTTGAATTTATGGGTTCTAATAAAGAAAACCCTGCTATGCTTGAACTCAATGAATACATTAAATTTTTATATAGAGATGGACATATTACTAAGGAACATATTTTTAGAGGAATGGTAAACCAAAAATGCAATGAACTTATTTCTAAAGAAAAATTACATCTTGTTGATGGTAAGTATGTTGGTGTAAAAACAAATAGGAATAAACCTGTCCTTCTTGAAGAAATTTGCGAAGAAGCTTATTTAGACTTACACAAAGATACTCTTGGAATCTATATTCCCAGTGAAGATATACTCAACCGCACTAAATATCAATGGTTTGCTAATGCTAGTGCAGAACACATATTAGAATCTAATATGATTATTGCAAAATATTTGAAAGCCTCCATTATGGATACTACAAATGAATATTATAAAGGCAAAAAAGAAAGAACCGTTGTAACAATATAAAAACGTAATATAATTTTATTTATATTACATTTATGAATAAAGAAGAGCAAAAAACACAAATTCTTGAATCTTGTTCTCAATTGATTGATACATATAATGATGATGATTTTATGTTGCAAAAAATACAACAATATGTTTGCAATCAACTTCCTAATATTTTAACCAATGTTAAACAACAACAAATTCAAAGGGAAGTCCGGAAGATTGAATTGACTTCTGAACAAGATGACTTTATAAAAGGGTTTTTAACCAATAATCAATACTTCTATGCACCTAACAATAATAATTTCTTTATATATGATGGTTTACATTACAAAGTGTATAGCGAAGATAATATTTTATATCATGTTCTATCCAGTTTATCTAAACATCAACACCTTACTTCATGGAAACACAAAACTAAAGTGCATATTATGAAAAAAATTAAGGAAAATAACTTATTGTCGTCTATTCCCGAATCTGATACTATACAAGGAATATTGGATGTATTCACTTCTACATTATTCTCTTCTCGAGAACTTGCCAAATATTTCTTATGTATTTTGGGCGATAATTTATTAAAAAAAGAAACACAGTTAGTTCATTTTATTCAACCGTATGCAAAAGAATTTATTAAACAACTTAATTCTGCATCTAACCTTATTGTAGGTCAATCGTTAGGACAAACATTCAAACATAAATATTATGAACACGAATATGAGAACTTTAGAATTATTAACATTAATAACACGGTAAAACAAGACATTAATTGGCAACCTATTCTTTCAAATTATTCAATTGACATTCTTTGTGTTGCTTGTTATTACTCTAATCGATTTGGAAATTCAGATGAATATATGATGAATCATTGCAACAATCCTTATGTTATGAATAATGTTCTTTTTATTAAAAATACTACACCTGAGTTGCTCGTCAGTAAATTTATTTATCAATATATTGATGATGTTTCTAATATACGTAGTCGCAGTAATAGTATTTCCAGCGAGAATAGTGATTCAGAACGCACATTGAAATCACAAATTACATGGAAAAATATGCAATATTTATGGAAACTCTTTTTAGATGACAATGAAATTCCATCAGTTATTTTTATGAACCAATTGAAAACACTGATTATAAAACAATTACAAAATCACTATAAAGAGAACCTTGATATTTTTGAAGGTATTTTTAGTAAGTTTTTACCTACTATTCAACATATGCTTCAATTTTGGAATAATAATATTGTACAAGATGAAAACGAATCTTTATTAGAAGTTGAAGAATTGCTTACATTATTTAAAATATGGACAAGTCAAAATCATATATCCTGCACAAATGTTTCCACAAAGCAAATAATTGATCTTATAACTTATTATTATCCTAATATCGAAATTGAACAAGAAAAATACTTTACAGGGATTTCTTGCACTATGTGGAACAAACACGAAGATATACAAATGTCTATAGAAATGTTAAAAGAAGAATTGAGAACCTCAGATGAAAATGATGCAAAAACTACCTCTGTTTATGATGTTTACCTTTATTATTGTAAATTTGCCAATAATACTCCATATAAACTTGTTGTTAGTAAAGTATATTTTGAAAAATACATATTCGAACATTATACCGAATATATATCAGATAATAAAGTGTTTTCTAACGACTGGTTAAATTAATTCTTCTTCTTTCTTGATTTACGAGCAGTCTTCTTTACATAACCAAACTTTCCTTTCTTGGCAAAATAACCATGCTTTTCTAAACGCTTCTCTTTCTTGGCTGTTTTGTGTTTCTTGGCAGATACAATACGTCCCCATTTGTTTTGCATTAAATCACTTTTTACTAATTCACCAGTTGTCTTATAAGCTGTCTCATTCATTACTTGTTCACGAGAACCAAATAATTCTGGGTATTTTTTGCCTTTAATAGTGTAAGTTCCATCTTCTCCTCTGACAGGTCTTTTCATTATTATATATTATCTAAATATAATAATTAAAATACAGTAGGATTTGTAGATATTTGACCATCTGGAAGAATATTTATTCTTACTTGTCCTTCTGGTTCAAGGTAAGAAGGATTAACCGCAAATCCAGGTCCTTTTGCTTCACTATATCGCGTAACTCGTCTATATTTACGTCCTTGCACTACTTGTGCAAACCTTGTTTTTCGTGTTAATGATGGATCATTTCCACCCGTTTGTTGCTGTTTATATGCTATCTCACATTTTTCTCTTTCGTTTTGGCAATGTTTTATTATATCAAATAAAGGCATTATATATAGTGTTTATATTTTAAAAATACAAACCTTTTTATGCAAGTAATTAGAATTCATTATATTTATATGTACCCCCCTTTAAAAAAATTGATTTTAAAAAATGACTTAATAATATACCATATATAGTAATTATATTATGACTTCCAAAATGTCCAAGTCTCTCAACAAAGGCGAAACTAAACTTGCTGAACAATACCAACAAAAAACTGATAAACAGCATATTTTAGATAATCCTGATACATATATTGGTTCAGTAGAAAATGTTGACGCTAATATGTGGGTTTACAATAATGAAACCAACCGTATTGATTTTCGCGAGATTGAATATATACCAGGATTGTATAAATTATTTGATGAGGGCATTGTAAATTGTCGTGATCATGTTATTCGTATGATTCAATCAAATATATTAGAAAAAAAGTTTGTATCTTATATTGAAACAAAAATAGATGAAGACGGCTCAATTACAATGATCAATGATGGAAATGGCATTGATATTGCCAAGCATCCAGAATATGATATTTGGATTCCGGAAATGGTATTTGGACATTTGCGAACTTCTACAAATTATAATAAAAATGAAAAACGTATTGTTGGAGGTAAAAATGGATTTGGATTTAAACTTGTCCTTATTTGGTCAACTTATGGAAAGATTGAAACTGTTGACCATATACGTGGTTTAAAATATGTTCAAGAATTTCACAATAATTTGGACAAACTAGACCCTCCAAAGATTACTAAGTGCACCACTACCAAGCCTTATACTAAAGTTATTTTTAAACCTGATTATCAAAGATTTGGTATTCAAGGTCTTACACACGACATGGTTTGTCTTTTGAAAAAGCGAGTATTTGATATTGGTGCTGTAACTGATCATTCTATCAAAAAAATTAAAATCTCATATAATGATACTCAAATTCCTGTTAAGAATTTTCAACAATATATTGACCTGTATATTGGACCAAAGGATCAAGGTAAGCGTGTTTACGAAAATCCTGATGAACGTTGGGAATATGCAGTAGCAATGTCCCCTACCCACGAATATATGCAAGTATCGTTTGTAAACGGTATTTGCACATTCAAGGGAGGCAAACACGTTGATTATATTACAGGACAAATTGTAAGAAAGTTGTGTGATTATATTGAGAAAAAGAAAAAAGTAAAAGTAAATAGTAATTCTATTAAGGAACAATTACTACTATTCCTTCGATGTGATATTGAAAATCCATCATTTGATAGCCAAACAAAGGATTATATGAATACTCCTAATGCAAAGTTTGGTTCCAGTTGCACTGTTAGCGATGTATTCATCGAAAAGATTGCAAAAATGGGTGTTATGGAAACTGCTTGTTCTTTAACAGAAGCAAAAGAAAACAAATTGGCAAAGAAAACAGACGGTTCAAAGACAAGAAATGTAAGAGGAATTGCAAACTTTATTGATGCGAACCATAGTGGAACAGTAAACTCTAAAGATTGTGTATTGATTTTGTGTGAGGGGTTATCAGCTTTGTCTGGTATTGTTTCAGGATTATCAAGTGAAGATAGAAATATTATTGGTATTTACCCACTTAAGGGTAAATTGTTGAATGTTCGTGGAGAGCAACTTAAAAAGATTGCCGAAAATAAGGAAATCAACGATATTAAGAAAATTCTTGGTCTTGAATCCGGTAAGGAATATACGACTATTCAAGATGTTCATAAGCATCTACGTTACGGTAAAGTCATGTATATGACAGATCAAGATTTGGATGGTTCCCATATTAAGGGTCTTTGTATTAATATGTTTCATAGCGAATGGGCATCTCTTACAAAAATACCTGGTTTCTTGTCCTTTATGAATACGCCTATCTTGAGAGCTAAAAAGGGAACTCAACTGAAGTTGTTTTATAATGATGGAGAGTATAATGATTGGAAAGCCAGTTTTGGTGAATCAGGACCTACAGGATGGACTATTAAGTATTTTAAGGGTTTGGGTACATCTACTTCCGCAGAATTCAAGGAATACTTTGCAAACAAGAAAATTGTAGATTTTGTGTATTCAGGTAATTCCAGTGATGATATTATTGATAAGATTTTCAACAAAAAACGTGCAGACGACAGAAAGGTGTGGCTTGAAAATTATGATAAGGCGGCTTATCTCGATACAAACCAATCGTCTATTCAGTTCGAACAGTTTATTAATAACGAAATGATACATTTTAGCACATATGATTGTGCAAGGTCAATTCCTAATATGGTAGATGGATTAAAAATCTCTCTTCGAAAAATCTTGTATTCTGCTTTTAAACGTAAGTTGACCAGCGAAATCAAGGTGGCACAATTTTCAGGGTATGTTTCAGAACATAGTGCTTATCATCATGGTGAAGCTAGTTTGAACGGCGCAATTGTCAATATGGCACAGAATTATGTTGGTTCTAATAACATCAACTTATTGCTACCGAATGGACAATTTGGAACTCGACTTCACGGTGGAGATGATAGTGCATCGGAAAGATATATCTTTACTCAATTGAATTCATTGACCCGTTCAATATTCCCTGATGTTGATGATGCCGTATTGAATTATTTGAATGATGATGGAACACTTGTTGAACCCGAATATTATGTCCCTATTATTCCTTTTGCATTAATGAATGGTATTTCAGGAATAGGAACGGGGTTCTCTTGTAGTATTGCTCCTTATAATCCCAAACAGATTATCCAATATTTGCAAGACAAACTGAAAAATAAATCAACAGACGATTATGATTTTATCCCTTATTATGAAGGATTTAAGGGCACTGTTAAGAGATTAGAAGAGCATAAGTTCTTAATTAAAGGTTGTTATGAAAAGGTGTCAGATGATAAAATCCGTATTACTGAACTTCCAGTTGGCACTTGGACAATGCCTTATACAAGTTTCTTGGAAACTCTTGTAGATGGTGTTGTTGATAATAAAACTGGTAAGCGTGGGACACCAGTGTTAAAGGATATATCTTCCATTTGCACAGAAGTAAATGTAGACATTACTGTTACTTTTCCAAAAGGTAAGTTGAGTGGTTTGGAAGAAACGGTTGATGCAACTGGTTGTAATGGTGTTGAAAAACTACTTAAATTACAAACTACAGTTAGCACTACTAATATGCACATGTTTGATAAAGATTGCAAATTGCATAAGTATCGTTCTATTTCAGAAATTATCAATGATTTCTACGGGGTTCGTATTGATGTTTATAAAAAGAGAAAGGCACATCAATTGGATGCAATGAAACATAAGTTAGTTCGTCTGTCTAATCGTGCAAAGTATATTCAAGAAACTTTGGCGGGAACGATTGACTTAAGACGAAAGAAAACAGATGATGTAAATACTCTTTTGGAAAACAAGAATTATGATAAGATTGATGGTGATTATAAATATCTAATCAAGATGCCAATGGATTCGGTAACGGAAGAAAATGTAGAGTCTATTATGAAAGAAAAAGAAACTACCGAAAAAGACATTGAAATACTAACAAAAACTTCCGTTGAAACCATATGGTCAAGGGAACTTTCTACGCTTGATAAAGAATATGATAAATACAAACTTCTTCGTGAAAAAATACAAATATCAGGAACAACAACTTCTGCAAAAAAGAAAACAAAGGTTATTAAAAAAGTTAAGAAATAAATTCAGGATACAGGGAAAGTAATTTTATTTTATCCCGTGTATTTTTATATTCATATTCTAATTTTTTCATACATATGCTTGGTTTTACGTTTTGAATAGTTTGTGCTAATTTTTTATTTTCAATATCGATTCTTTGTTTTTTTAATTTTTGTCCGATTTTATAAATTTGTTGTTTTAATTTTAATTGTCGTAATACAGATATATGATTATGAGATTGAATAGAACTTTTTATATTTGCTAACCTTAATAATAATTCCATATTTTCCATATTTATTTTATTTTCACGTATTCGGTTCTCAATAACATATCGGGGAATAGGTTTTAATTTTTGTATACTTCTTGTATTTATAGTTGAACGGGCATTTGCAATACGTTCACAATGTTGTTTATAGATTTGTTTTTCATATCCTATACGTTCACTTCTTCTTCTTTCGTAATTCATTATATAATAATAAACCTACTTTTTATTATTATTCAACTTAATAATTTGAATATTTCATTATCTAATTCTGGTATACTACCTCCATCATATATTCCAGGACATTGAACTGTTTTTATATGTAAATTATACATTTTTTTATTGTCAAATTCGAAGTTTTGTTTCTTGGTTCTCAATGTATATGATAAATGAACATCATGATTATTTATTTTACAAATAATTAAATTCAAAAATAATCCAGTATAACTTGTAATATAATATTGAATACTTAATCGTTCTCGAACACATAACATATAATACATTGACTGTATCAATCTAAATTTTGTATCTTTATACTGCAACTGTTTCATAGATTTTGTAACACTTAAACAAGATTTTGCCAATTTGTCTAATTCTTTATTGTTAAATGGCATTTTTAAGTCAGGGTTCTCTTTTCTTAAATAAATAAACTTTAATAGATAATGACAAACACAATCAGACATTCTACGAATGGGAGAAGTGAAATGTGCATATTCAGGCATACCAACAAGATCGTGAGACGCATTTGTTGATAAATATTCTGCTCGAATACCATTGGATATTATTTCATTCAATAGTTCATCTCCCGACAAGTCTTTTTTATCGAGCAACCATTCTTTTGCACTACAAGTTCTGAATATTCCTCTGCCCTCCATGTTTAATTTTAAATATTCCCCTACAAAGGAATTTGCAAGAATTGCAAACTCCGCTATCATTTGTTTCATAACTATTTCATATTCGCCATCTTTTTGAAGAAACGGTATTCCATTTTTAAATGTTACATAAGAATGTGATATTTCATTTAATTTTGTTCCAATCGTTTTTGTAGAACGAAGTTTCTGTAACACAATACTTATCTGTAAAGCATTATAGATATCATTATTTATAAATATTGACTCTGATGCTTTTTTATAACTTAA
>MDSZ01074785.1_pt1 | contig 12322 bp, 7 predicted proteins | sample 811201 | NCBI WGS metagenome assembly MDSZ01 (sample SAMN05326647, study PRJNA326480) | marine metagenome | isolation source: seawater | place: Indian Ocean: North | collected 2010
AATTTTAAAAGGAATGTACAAAATAAAAGAATTTAATAAGTATAAAAAAACAAAAATTCAATTTTTGGGATCTGGAACAATTTTAAGAGAGATGATAGCAGGTGCTGAAATTCTACAAAAGGACTATCAAATAGATAGTGAAGTTTGGAGTGTAACAAGCTTTAATGAGTTAAGACGGGATGGATTAGAGATTGAAAGACATAATCTTTTAAACCCAAATGAAGAGCCTAAAAAATCATATGTTGAGAAATGTTTAGGAAAAACGGAAGGACCTATTTTAGCCGCTTCTGATTACATGAGAATGAACTCAGATCAAATTAGACCATACATTAACAAAAGTTTTTATTCTTTAGGTACAGATGGATTTGGAAGGAGTGATACAAGAAAAAATTTGAGGAAATTTTTTGAGGTTGATAAGGAACATGTTGTTACATATGGTCTTAGTGTATTAGCTAAAGAACAACTAATTGCTTCAAAATATGCAAAAGAAGCTATAAAAAAATACAAAATCGATACAAACAAACCAATGCCAACAAAGTTATAATGTCAGAAATAGAGATAAAAATTCCAAATATTGGCGAGTTCAAAGAAGTCGAGGTTATAGAGGTTTTAGTTTCGGAGGGGCAAATATTAAAAAAAAATGATCCCTTGATAACAATAGAGAGTGATAAATCTAGTGTAGAAATTCCCTCTAATTTTAATGGCAAGATTAAAACTTTAAAAACAAAAGTTGGAGATAAAGTTTCAGAAGGTGATTTGATATTAATTTTAGAAGGCAAACCTGAGGTACAGGAAAAGTTTCAAGAAAAATTATTAGACGAAAAAGAGTTTCAAAAAATCAAAGTAGTAGAGCCGGAGACTAAGCAAACATTATCTATACAAAATAAAGTCTTAGATATTTCATCTGCAAGTCCAAAAGTTCGAAAATTTGCAAGAGAACTTGGAGTAGATATTAATCAAGTTACCGGTAGTGAACGTGGAGGTAGAATTATAGAGAACGATGTAAAATTATATGTAGCATCGAAGTCAAAAAACATTTCAAAGAAACAAACAGAAAACAAAGATAAAATTAAGCAAGATTATCCGCATTCAGAATTTGGAGAAATAGAAATTAAAGACATACCTAGAGTTAAAAAATTATCATCCAAATATTTAATGAACTCTTGGGCTAATATTCCTCATGTAACAAATCATGATGAAGCAGATATTACAGAGTTAGAAGAATTTAGAACATCACTAACCGATATATACACAGGAGAAAAAAAAAAAATTACTCCGCTGGCTTTTATTGTTAAAGCTTTAACAGCATCATTAAAAAAATTTCCAAATTTTAATACCTCGATTGATGAAATTGAAACAGGAAAAATGACAGTTAAAAAATATTATCATATTGGAATAGCAGTAGACACGCCACATGGTTTAATGGTTCCAAAAATTAGAAATGTTAATAATAAAAATCTTAATTTAATAAGTTTAGAGCTCAAAAAGCTAAGTAATGAATGTAGAAGCTTAAAGATTGATAAAAAAGAATTATTTGGTGGTTCTATGACAATAACAAGCTTAGGTGGAATTGGAGGATCATTTTTCACACCAATTATAAATTATCCTGAAGTTGCAATTCTAGGGGTAGGCAAATCAGAGAAAAAACAAATTTATTTAAATGGTAAATTTGTGACCAGGATTATGTTGCCTCTATCTTTGTCTTATGATCACAGAATAATTGATGGTGCTGAAGCAGCTCGATTTAATAATGAATTGAAAGAAAATTTAGGTAAAAATTTCGCTTACAGACTAGCTGTGTAATTAGAATATATGTCAAAAACCCTCTCACTTTTTAGTGCTTTTTTATGTACATTTATTTGGGGTACCACTTTTATAGCCCAAGATACCGGTATGGATGATATTGGTCCCTTTACATTCAATACAGTGAGATTTTTTGTGGGTTTTTTAGCAATTGTACCCCTTGTTCTCATATTTGAGACAAAAAAATTAGAGTCTGAAATTCAAAGCGATAAAAAGAAATTTATTGTTCTTTCATTTTTAATAGGTTTATCACTTTTTTTGGGATCAGCTCTTCAACAAGTGGCGCTGTTATATACTGATGTTGCTAATGCAGCTTTTTTTACAATATTCTATGTTCCGATGGTTCCAATTATAATTTTTATTTTTAAAAAAAAATTAATTCATTGGAGCGTATGGCCATCAGTCATATTATGCTTAATTGGTGGTTATCTTTTAACTGATTTTTATAGCGCTACAATTAGATTAGGTGACACTTTAGTAGTCTTAGGGGCATTATTTTGGAGCACTCATATAATATTTACAGGCATGATGGTTTTAAAATTTAATTTACCGTTAACAGTTGGAGCTATTCAAACTTTTTTAGTTTCAATATTTTCATTAATAATTAGTTTAATATATGAAGAATTTATTTTGTATAAAATTTTGAATGAGCTAGACTCGATATTATATGCAGGAGTTTTATCTGGTGGTTTTGCATTTGTTCTACAAATATATGCTCAAAGAAATATTACACCTGCTCCTGCAGCAATTATTTTTTCGTTAGAAGGTGTGTTTGCAACAATCGCAGCTTGGATTATTTTAGATCAAATACTTAAATTTAATAATATTTTAGGATGCTTATTTATTTTGTTTGGAGTACTTATATCTCAATTAGCTCCTTTAATAAAAAAAAACTTAATTAAAAATAAATGACAATAAATAAAACAAAGGATATAAAAATTCTATAAATAATGAATAGATTTAAATTAAATTTATTAACATATGATAAAAAAAATTTAATTGTAAGAAAAGAAAAAATAAAAGATAAAATAATTGAAACTAAGATCAAAAAATTAAAATCAATGGACTCGTTAATTACCTCTTTAAGTCCTAACACGCTTGCACCTCCAAGAGCAGGAATAGAAAGTAAAAATGCTATTTTAGTTGAGTCAATTCTATTAAAATTTAAATATCTTGCAGCTGTTAATGTGATACCTGAACGACTAACGCCTGGGATCAATGCTAAGATTTGAAATAAACCAATAACTAGTATTGATTTTAAATTTAGATCGGCAGAAATTGTTTTATTTGATTTTTTTTTATCTGCGAAATATAGAATTATTGCAAATATAAATGTAGTCCAAGCGATAACTTTAATATTTCTAAATATTTGAATTAATTCTGTTGTGTAGAATATGTAACCAAACAAAACCAAAGGAATAGAGCCGATTACAATTAATGTAATCAATTTTCGATTATTTCTGAGATTAAAAAGTTCTTTTCTAAAGTAAGTGATAATCGCTAACAAAGATCCAAAATGTAAACTCACATCTATAATTAAAGAATTTGATTTTAAGTCATACATATTTGAAATTAATATTAGATGTGCAGATGAACTTATTGGTAAAAATTCCGATATTCCTTGAACGACAGATAAGATAAATATTTCAATGAAATTTATAATCATGATTTAGTCGTAACTTAAAAAAAATTTATTTTAAACAATTCGATTTAGTCATATTAGGTATGCATATTTTAAATTAGGTATATTTTAAGCTAATTATTGACAAATTAAGGTAAGTAATATTGACCTATATAGTTCTTTATCTAACAAATACAAAGTATATTTTGCCATAAATTAAAATAATTATGACTGATAAAATGCTAAAATTTGTAAAAATAGGTCAACAAACTCCACCTAAAAGAAAAGTGGATGTAAGAAAAGATGATTTTAATGAAATTTATGATGAATTTATTACTCAAAAAGCGCGAGAGCAATCAAGCAGATGCTCTCAGTGTGGAGTTCCTTTTTGTCAAGTACATTGCCCACTCAGCAACAATATACCTGATTGGTTAAAGTTAACTGCCGAGGGAAGATTGAAAGAAGCGTATGAGTTGTCACAAAGCACAAACAATATGCCTGAGGTTTGTGGGAGAATATGTCCTCAGGACAGATTGTGTGAAGGAAATTGTGTAATTGAACAGTCGGGTCATGGTACGGTTACCATTGGATCTGTTGAAAAATATATTACTGACAACGCTTGGGAACAGGGATGGGTAAAACCAATTAATGTAAAACATGAGAAAGATCAGAGTGTAGGAATAATAGGAGCTGGTCCTGCTGGGCTAGCAGCTGCAGAGCAATTAAGAAAAGATGGTTATAAAATTACAGTATATGATCGTTATGATAGAGCGGGAGGACTTTTGATTTATGGAATACCTAATTTTAAATTAGAAAAACATGTAGTAGAAAGAAGAACTAAACTTTTAAAGGACGGTGGGATCGAATTTATTCAAAATTTTGAAGTAGGTAAAGATACAACACTAGATCAGTTAAGGAAGAAACATGATGCAATTCTTATTGCAACAGGAGTTTACAAGCCAAGAGAAGTTAATTTATCTGGAAATGATTTAGATAATATATTTCCTGCGATGGAATTTTTGACAGCTTCAAATAAAAAAGGATTGGGTGATAAAGTTGATTTATTTGATAAAGGCATTTTAAATGCTGAGGGAAAAGATGTTGTTGTTATTGGAGGTGGAGATACTGCGATGGATTGTGTGAGAACATCAGTTAGACAAAAAGCCAAATCAGTAAAATGTTTGTATAGAAGAGATAAAGAGAACATGCCAGGTTCATCAAGGGAAGTTGCTAATGCTGAAGAAGAAGGTGTGGAATTTATATGGCTATCAAGTCCAAAAGAATTTAAAGGTAAAAACAAAATTGAAAATTTAGTTGTTGATCAGATTCAATTAGGAGAACCTGATGAAACTGGAAGAAGAAGACCTGAGATAAAAGAGGGTTCTAATTTTGAAATTAAAGCTGATATGGTAATTAAAGCACTTGGTTTTGACCCAGAAGATTTACCATACCTTTTTGATGCAAAAGAACTTCAGGTAACTAAGTGGGGAACCGTTAAAACTGATTTTGATACAATGGAAACAAATTTAAGGGGAGTATTTGCTGCTGGAGATATTGTGAGAGGTGCTTCACTTGTTGTATGGGCCATAAAAGATGGGAGAGATGCAGCTTTAGCAATAAAAAATTACTTGCAGGATCTTAAGATAAAAAAAACAAAAGTTGCCTAATGAAAAATTATAAAAAAAATTTAAAACTTCTTACAGAAAATCATATTTATTCAGAAGAAATGGAGCATGATGCCTGTGGTGTTGGCGTAATAGTTTCAACTGAGGGTAAAAAATCTCGTGAAGTTGTAGAGTATGGAATCGAAGCTCTTAAAGCTGTTTGGCATAGAGGTGCTGTTGATGCAGATGGCAAAACTGGAGATGGAGCAGGTATTCATGTTGAGATACCTAAAGACTTTTTTATAGAAAAAATTGAAGTTACAGGTCATGATTATGATAATGCCGAGATATGTGTTGGTATGATATTTTTACCAAGGAATGACTATTCAGCTCAAGAAAGTTGTAAAACAATTGTAGAAAGTGAACTAACCAAAAATAATTTTAGTATTTATGGATGGAGGCAAGTTCCAGTAAATCCTAAAATTTTAGGACAAAAAGCTCTTCAAACTATGCCAGAAATCATTCAGGTATTATTTAAGTCAAATGATCAAAACTTACTTAATAAAAGCTTAGAGAGGAAGATTTATGAGACTAGAAAGAAAATTGAGAAAAAAGCCTTTCAATTATCTTTAAATAATTTTTATATTTGTTCTATAAGCTCTAAGTCAATTATATATAAAGGTTTATATCTTGCAGAGGCTATTTCAGATTTTTATTTAGATTTAAATGATAAAAGATTTGTATCTAGGTATGCTATTTTTCATCAAAGGTTTTCAACGAATACTGCTCCTAGTTGGAGTTTGGCACAACCTTTTAGGGCGATTGCTCACAATGGAGAAATAAATACTTACAAAGGAAATAAGAATTGGATGAAAGTTCACGAACAAGAAATGAGCAGTCCTTTATTTGATAATGTAGAAAATTTAAAACCTGTTATTCAAAAAGGGGTCTCGGACTCCGCAGCTCTCGATAATGTTTTTGAACTGTTAAATAAATCAGGACAACCAGCTCCATTAGCTAAATTAATGTTAGTGCCAGACGCATGGTCAAAAAAAAATAAAACTCTACCAAAAAGTCATCAACAATTATTCAATTTTTTAAATAGCACAATGGAACCATGGGATGGACCCGCGGCAATAGCTGCAACTGATAATGAATGGGTTATAGCAGCGAATGACAGAAATGGTTTAAGACCACTAAGGTATGTAATTACAAAAGATAAAATGTTGTTTGCTGGATCTGAAACAGGCATGATTGAATTGAATGAGAAGAAAATTCTATTAAAAGGTAGACTGGGTCCAGGTGAAATTTTAGGTGTTAGGATTGAAAAAGGAAAAGTTTTTTCTAATTCTCAAATTAAGGACTATTTAGCTAAAGAGTTTAAACACTTTAATTCTCAAATTATAGATTTAGATGAAAAACTACCAATTTCTCACGAAAAAAATATTTTCGATGGAGAAGCGCTCAGAAGGAGACAATATACTTTTGGAATTAGTTTAGAGGATTTGGAGCTCATCTTGCATCCTATGGCTGAAGAGGCAAAAGAGGCAACTGGCTCAATGGGAGATGACACACCGCTTGCGGTATTATCTGATAAATATAGACCTCTTTATCATTTTTTTAGACAGAATTTTAGTCAGGTAACAAATCCACCTATAGATTCACTACGAGAAAATAAAGTGATGAGTCTAAAGACTCGATTTGGAAATTTAGGTAATATTCTTGATTTTGATACTTTAACAAAAGAAAATATTTATGTTTTAAACAGTCCAATATTATCAAACTCACAATTTGAAAAATTTATTAATTTTTTTGGCAAAAACTCTGTAATGATTGATTGTAGTTTTTCAAAAGATGAAAGTTTGCATGATGCAATTGATAGAATCCAAAAAGAAGCTGAGATAGCTGTAAGACAGGGGATAACACAATTAATCCTAAGTGATAAAGAAATATCAGAACAAAAATTACCTATACCAATGCTTCTATGTGTTGGATCTATAAACACATTTTTAATAAATAAAAAATTAAGAGGATATGTATCAATAAATGTACAATCTGGAGAGGCCTTAGATACCCATTCATTTGCCACACTTATAGGAGTTGGAGCTACAACAGTTAATCCATATTTGGCTTTTGATAGCTTGTATCAGAGATTTGCAAAAAAATTATTTGGTCAATTTAATTTTGATGAGTGTGTAGGAAGATACATAAAGTCTGTTAATGCTGGGCTTTTAAAAATTATGTCAAAAATGGGTATATCAGTACTAAGCTCTTATAGAGGTGGTTGCAATTTTGAAACTGTAGGATTAAGCAGAACTATAGTTGATGATTATTTTCCTGGTGTAACATCAAAAATCTCTGGAATTGGATTAACTGGAATAGAAAAAAAAATCAGAGAGATTCACAAAGATGCTTTTGAAGGCTCAGAAACAATTCTCCCAATAGGTGGTATTTATAGATATAGAAAAAACGGTGAGACTCATCAATATCAAGGAAGACTAATTCATCTACTTCAAAGTGCAGTTGGCTCCAACTCTTACGAAGCATATAAGAAATATGTACAGGGTATATATAATTTACCTCCAATAAATTTAAGAGATTTAATTGACTTTAGAAAAAAAAAGCTAGGCCCCTCAATAGAGTTGAGTGAGGTAGAACCAATACAAAATATATTAAAAAGATTTGGAAGTGGAAGCATGTCTCATGGAGCATTGTCTAAAGAGGCTCATGAGACTTTAGCAATTGGCATGAATAGAATTAAAGGAGCTTCTTGTAGTGGAGAAGGGGGAGAAGATGAAGAGAGATTTAAAGTCATGCAAAGTGGAGACAGTGCAAACTCAAGAGTAAAGCAAATTGCCTCTGCAAGATTTGGAGTAACAATTAATTATTTGAATAATTGTAATGAAATTGAAATTAAAATCGCACAAGGAGCTAAACCTGGAGAAGGAGGACAATTACCTGGATTTAAAGTAACAGATGAAATTGCAAAATTGAGACATTCAACACCAGGAGTTACTTTAATATCTCCACCTCCTCATCATGACATCTATTCTATAGAAGATTTGGCTCAATTAATTTATGACTTAAAACAGATTAATCCAAAAGCTCGAATCGGCGTTAAATTAGTTGCGTCTTCTGGAGTAGGAACAATTGCAGCAGGAGTAGCTAAAGCAGAAGCTGATATAATATTAATTTCGGGACACAATGGAGGAACTGGAGCTACACCACAAACTAGCGTTAAGTATGTCGGTATACCTTGGGAGATGGGTCTTTCGGAGGCAAACCAGGTTTTAACTTTAAACAATCTTAGACACAAGGTAACTTTAAGAACTGATGGTGGAATTAAAACAGGCAGAGATGTTGTTATTGCTGCAATGATGGGTGCTGAAGAATATGGAGTGGCGACAACAGCTCTGGTTGCTATGGGCTGTATAATGGTAAGACAATGTCATTCAAATACATGTCCTGTAGGAGTGTGTACTCAGGATAAAAAATTAAGAGAAAAATTTACAGGCACACCAGATAAAGTAGTTAATTTATTCACTTTTATTGCATCCGAAGTAAGAGAAATTTTGGCAGAACTCGGCTTTAAATCACTCAATGAAATAATTGGTAGAACTGATTTATTGATGCAAGTAAATAAAGCTTCTCCAAATCTTGATGACTTGGATTTAAATCCATTATTTGTTCAAGCAGATCCAGGAGACAACAAAAGATATTGTGAAAGCTTAGAGATTAATAAAGTTCCGGATACCTTAGATCAAGAAATTTGGCCAGAAATAGAAAGTGCTCTAGATAATTCACAAAAAATAGAGAAAGAATATTTAATAAAAAACACAAATAGAGCAGTAGGAACTAGAATTTCTCATCATTTATACAAAAAATATGGGTATGAAAAATTAAATGAAAATTTCTTAACCTTAAATTTTAAGGGATCAGCAGGACAATCTTTTGGTGCATTTTCTACAAAAGGATTAAAGCTTGTGCTTAAAGGTGATGCTAATGATTATGTTGGCAAAGGGCTATCAGGTGCAACAATATCTATAAAGCTTCCAGATGAGAGTAATTTAATTTCAAATGAAAATACAATTATAGGCAATACAGTTCTGTATGGAGCTACATCTGGAAAACTTTTTGCATCAGGTTTAGCAGGAGATAGATTTGCAGTAAGAAATTCTGGAGCTACAAGTGTCATTGAAGGATGTGACTCTAATGGTTGTGAATATATGACTGGTGGTAATGTAGTAATTTTAGGTGATGTAGGAGATAATTTTGCGGCAGGAATGACTGGTGGAATGGCATTTATTTATGATAAGACACAGCAGTTTGATAAAAAAGTAAACCCCGAATCAGTTGTTTGGCAAAATGTAGAAACTGATTATTGGAAAAAATTTTTGAAAAATTTATTGAATGAGCATTACGAAGAAACAGATTCACAATTGTCAAAAAGACTAATAGAAAATTTTGATACAGAGATAAAAAATTTTATTCAAGTTTGTCCGAAAGAAATGCTTGATAAGCTTGAAAATCCTATCGGCAGAAAAAAAGACATTAAAAAAGTTAGTTAGATAAGTTGTTTAAGCTCTTTCAAAATAATTTTTAACCATTCACTGCTGGATAAACTGTGGTCACCATTTTTTATAATATTTAATTTTTTTTTCGCCATTGGAAATGATTTTAAAATTTTTTTAGAATAAGAAATTGGAACGACTTCGTCTTTCTCACCGTGAACCATAGTTACTTTAATTTTTGAATTGAATTTTTTTTCTAAAACTTTATTTTTTCTACCATCTTTAATTAATTGAAGTGTTATTGGATATTCATATTTTCCATGTTTTAAGTTATAAATCCCTTTTTTAATTGTTTCTTGTTTCATTTTTTTTGTAAATTTTTTCCACATTAAATTTTCTAAAAATTCAGGTGCTGCACCTATTCCTAAGAATCCTTTAATTTGTTTTTTAAATATTGGAAATTGTTTGAGTGAAATCCAGGCTCCCATACTGGAACCAATTAAAATAAATTCATTTTTTTTAACATATTTTCTAATTATAATTGATGTTTCATAGGACCATTTTGAAATATTTCCTTTAATAAATTTTCCTGAAGATTTGCCATGACCTGAATATTCCAAAGCCAAAAAACTAATTTTATTTTTTTGTGCAAATTTTAAAAAAGCTCTTGGTTTTTTTCCTTCTAAGTCGGACATAAAACCATGCAAAAAAATTATAAATGAACTATCTTTATAATTTTTTAAAATATATCTTATTTTCCTTGAATTTGATATTTTATGATATCTGAAATTTGCCATAATCATTTATATGTTTTATCTAATAATATATAATCATACCAAATGACATCTGATTTAAAAGTTTTACAAGTAATCCCAAAGCTAGGATATGGAGGTGCTGAAACAGGTTGTTATGATATAGCACATTATCTACCAGAGAATAACTGTGAATCTTTCATAGTTACGAGTGGTGGTGAACTACTTAAATTTGTTGATAAAAAAAAAGTAAAAGTTTTTAGATTACCAGTTCAAAGTAAAAATCCTCTATTAATTTTATTTAATGCAATTATTTTAATAGGAATAATTTTGTTTAATAACATTTCAATTATACACGCAAGAAGTAGAGCTCCAGCGTGGTCTTGTTTATTAGCTAGCAAATTGACTAAACGAAAATTTGTGACAACTTTTCACGGAACATATAATTTCAAAAGTAATATTAAAAAACTATATAATTCTGTGATGGCAAGATCAGATCTGATTATTGCAGGATCAAATTTTATATTTTCACACATTAAAAAGAACTATTCAAAATATTTAGATGATCGAAAAAAATTAATGGTTATTTTTAGGGGAATTAATGTTGATTATTTTGACCCAACGACAAAACTCGAAGCAGAAGAAAAAAGATTATTACAGAAATGGAATATAGAAAAAGATAAAAAGATTATACTTTTGCCTGGCAGAATAACATCCTGGAAAGGACAGGAAATATTTATAGAGGCAATTAATTTAGTTAATATAGAATTAGGGTTTGAAGCATTTTACGCTGTTATACTTGGTAGCGATCAGGGTAGAAATTTATATAAAAAAAAATTGGTCAGACTTTCAGAACAATATAGATTAACAAATCAAATAAGATTTATAGACCACTGTAAAGATATGGCATTAGCATATAAAGTTTCTGATATTATAGTATCAGCATCAATCGAACCTGAAGCTTTTGGTCGTATTGCTGTTGAGGCACAGTCTATGGAGAAACCAATTATTGCAAGCAATATTGGTGGCTCTAATGAAACAATAATTGATGAAAAAACTGGTTTTTTGTATGAAGCAGGTGATGCAAAAGCTTTAAGTAAAAAGATTTTAAAAACTCTTTATTTAGATGAAAATGTATTAAAATCAATTGGCAATCAAGGAAGGAAGAATATAGTCCAAAAATTTAATGTTGAAAAAATGTGCTTTTCTACTTATTCAGAGTATAAAAGATTATTAAATTAAATGCCTATTATTACATTACCAGATGGAAATAATATTAACTTTCCAAATAAAGTTACAGGATTAGAAGTAGCTGAAAAAATAAGCAAATCATTAGCTAAACAGGCAATGATAATAAGTGTTAATGGAGATCTTAAAGATTTAGATTTTTTAATTGAACATGATTGTTCAATTGAAATCTTTACTTCAAAAAATCCAGAAGGTTTAGAAACTATTAGGCATGATACAGCCCATATTCTAGCAATGGCAGTTCAAGAATTATTTCCAGGAACGCAGGTTACAATAGGACCAGTAATAGAGAATGGGTTTTATTATGATTTTGCCAGAAAAGAATCATTTACCGAAGATGACTTAATAAAAATTGAAAATAGGATGAGAGAAATTGTAGATCGAGATGAAGTAACAAAAAGAGAGGTTTGGGATAGGAACAAAGCTATTAAACATTTTAAAAAAAAAGGCGAGATATATAAAGCTGAGCTTATTGAAGCTATTCCAGAAAACGAGGATGTATCAATATATTTTCATGGTGCTTGGCATGATCTTTGTAGAGGCCCTCACTTATCATCAACTGGAAAAATTGGAAAATATTTTAAGTTAACTAAAGTTTCAGGAGCATATTGGAGAGGAGATTCTAATAATGAAATGTTGCAAAGAATATATGGTACGAGTTGGGCAACTCAAAAAGATCTGGATGAATATTTGAAAAGAATTGAAGAAGCGGAAAAAAGAGATCATAGAAAATTAGGAAGAGAAATGGATTTATTTCACTTTAGAGAAGAGAGCCCTGGCTCA
>MDSZ01086271.1_pt1 | contig 12322 bp, 10 predicted proteins | sample 811201 | NCBI WGS metagenome assembly MDSZ01 (sample SAMN05326647, study PRJNA326480) | marine metagenome | isolation source: seawater | place: Indian Ocean: North | collected 2010
CCCTGCATGTCAATCTGGCAGGCCAGCACCGTATCGATGCGCCCCTCTTTCACATCCTGCGCCAGTTGCTCAACACTCATCATGCCGTCGTTCATATGAAATGGCCCTCGGGATAGGTAGGCTCTTTGTTCGCGATGTATGGGATTCTACAAATCCCCACTTTTCCTTGCTCGCAATCCCTCCTACAATGCCTTGATCATGAACCCATGACAGCGGAGGCAAGGCGACTATGTGCGGTATAGCGGGCAGAATTCTGCAAGGTTATGGCGCAGTCGGTAACGATCTTGTCGAACTCATGGACGCCCAAGCCCATCGCGGCGCGGACTCCACCGGTTTTGCGATCTATTCCGAGTTGTGCGAAACCGGCTACAAACTCAGGTTGATTGGATTTTCCAGGCCCCACCTTGACAGCGATCTGGATGACTTCGCCCACATACTGCGTACCCACGGAGCCGACTATCTTGCAGAGCCTGTAATCGACGACTCCCCAGACCGCCACTACTCGGTACGTCTGCTGATCAGTGAGCCGACAGATCTGTCGCACTGGATTCAGGACGCGGATCTCATCTCCGACAGGATCGAAGTTCAGTCTCTGGGAAAGTCTCTGGAGATCATCAAGGATGTCGGTGATGCGCAGATGGTCGCGGACAAACATGGCGTACGGGAGTTGGCCGGAACCCATGGGCTGGGTCACGCCAGACTTGCCACCGAGTCATCGGTCCTGCCGACTGCCAGTCATCCTTTCTGGGCCCGACCTTTTCCTGATGTCGCCATCGTACACAATGGCCAAATCACTGATTACTACTCCTGGCGTAAACGCCTGCAGCAGCAGGGCTACCGCTTCATGACCGAGAACGACAGTGAACTCATTGCGGTGTGGGTTTCAGACCAAATGAACAAGGGACTCAGCCGCGAGGAAGCACTGAATAAATCCATCAGCGCCATCGACGGCGTATTCACCTTCATGATCAGTGATAACCACGGCATTGGATTTGCCAAAGACCGCTTTGCGATGAAGCCCTTGGTCACAGTGGAAGACGGTGGTGAACTAGCAGCCGCCACTGAAGAACAAGCAGTGCGCCGGGTCGTGCGGGACGAGTGTCATGTCGTCAACTACGATGGTCCTTCGCTTACGCAAACCTGGGCGGTTGGACCCCATACGGCGGCGGCATGAGTGAAGTGGCGATCACTGTCGGCGACCGGTCGATCCGTACCATCAACCAGGAGATTCAAGCCGCCCTCGCTGATGGTCACTCGGTGCGAGTAAAGGATACCCTTTCCAGGCATAACCTCGGCATCGGACTGCCGGCCGGTGCCGAGGTTCGCTTTGAGGGCAGCGTGGGTTATTACTGCGCCGGACTGAATAACGGCGCGACTGTCGAGATTGAGCGCAATGCGGGCTGGGGTACTGGCGAGGCTATGGCATCCGGTCACATCACGGTCAATGGATATTCGGGCATGTCGGTCGGCGCCTCCATGCTGGGAGGGACCATCCATGTCCGAGGAGATTGCGGGCCGCGCTGCGGTGCGGCAATGAAGGGCGGGGATATTATCGTTGAAGGCAAGCTTGGCTATCAGTCCGGGTTCATGGCCCACGCCGGCCGCATCATCGCTCTTGGCGGTGCGGGCGCTTCTTGTGCCGATGCGCTGTGGGACGGTCAGGTGTGGGTGCTGGGGGACATCGAATCTCTTGGAGTGGATACCCAAGTGGTCGAACCAGAGCCTGAGGAAGCGGCCTCGGTTGAAACGCTGCTTGCGGGATACGGCTTGGACGATAGTGCCCATGACTGGCGCAAAGTCATATCCAGCCAGCGCCTTTGGTACTTCGAAAGTCGGGATGCAAGCGCATGGCTGATGATCTGACCAAACCCTATCGCTTTCCATTCGAGACGCCTTCGGAGGAGGCCGTCAAGTTCAACGATGGCGCCATCTCTGACCGGCCTCCTGGCGTACCGTCTTCCTACGATAAAGGCGGCTCAGCACGCTGGACCCCGGACGCGATCGCCGAAGTGCATGCGCTAGCCCAACTCGGGCGCTATCAGGTACGCGGCTACAACACGTTTAACCAGCGAATGCCGACCTTCGATGACCTTACCTTCGTACCAGCGTCCATGACACGCCTGCCCTTGGAGGGTTATCGGGAAAACTGCGACACAACTGTGGTCCTGGGCAGCGGTTCAGGCCTGGTCGAACGGCCGATCGAACTCAAGATACCGATCTATATCGCCTCAATGTCTTTCGGTGCATTGTCCGCCAGCGCCAAGGAAGCCCTCGGTCATGGAGCTTCCAAGGTCGGCACCATGACCTGCACTGGCGAAGGCGGCATGCTTGAAGAAGAGCGCGCCGCGAGTCGGCAGTTGGTCTACCAGATAACCCCGGCGCGCTATGGCCTTGATCTGGACCATCTGCGCCGAGCGGACGGCCTGGAAGTGTTGATGGGTCAGGGGGCAAAGCCCGGTACTGGGGGACTGCTGCTCGGCATGAAAGTCTCACCCCGTGTATCACAGATGCGCACCCTACCCGAAGGTGTCGATCAACGATCGACAGTGCGCCACCCAGACTTTCTTGGCGCCGATGATCTCGCTGTCAAGATCGAGGAATTGCGCATCGCGACGAACTACCAGGTACCAATCATCGTTAAGATAGGTGCGACCCGTCCCCGATTCGATGTAGCTATTGCTGCTAAAGCTGGCGCCGATGTGATCGTAGTCGATGGTGCCGAAGGCGGCACCGGAGCGTCTCCCGAGCTATTGCTGAACCACACCGGCATTCCCTGCATGACCGCCATTCCGGCTGCCCGCGAGGCACTCGACGAATGCGGTATGAGCGGCAAGGTGGCCTTGGTGGCTGCAGGCGGTATCCGCTCAGGGGTTGATGCCGCCAAATGCCTTGCACTAGGCGCAGATGCCGTGATGATTGCGACTGCCGCCTTGATGGCGCTAGGCTGCAATTCGCCCAGATATGAAGAGGACTATCAACGCCTTGGCACCTCGCCGGGGGCTTGTCACCACTGCCACACGGGTCTGTGTCCTGTCGGTGTAGCGACTCAGGATCCTGATCTGGAAACGCGCATGGATGTAGCGGCGGGTGCCGAACGGATTGCTCGCTACCTGACGGCCATGACAATGGAGATCACCACCCTGGCCAAATCCTGCGGTAAATCGAGCGTGCGTAATCTTGAAATTGAAGATCTCCGCGCATTGTCATTTGAGGCGTCAGCGTTCACGGGCGTCAAGATGGCAGGCATTGACCGCGAATTTCGTTGGCCAAGGGACTGAGGATCATCTTTCCTGAGTATTCTCGAGACTGAAAAAATGAGCACATACCCCTATATCCCCAACGCGCTTCCCAACATTCAACAAAAAATGCTCGATGAGATAGGCATCAGTTCGATCGAGGAGCTCTACGATACGGTCCCGCAACGAATCCGCATGCAGCACTCGCTGAACTTGCCTGATGCAATCCAATCCGAGGCTGAACTGCGGGTCCACATGGAGGCACTGCTCTCCAACAATCAGCACACAGCACAATACCTCTCTTTTCTTGGCGGGGGATGTGCTCGGCATTATGTTCCCGCAGTCTGTGATGAGATTGCGCAACGAGGAGAATTTCTCACAGCGTACGTGGGCGACCCCCATATCAATCCCGGAAAGTATCAAGCCCTTTTTGAATTCCAGAGCATGTTGGGCGCTCTAACTGGAATGGAGGTAGTCACACCCCCTATGTACGACGGCTCCGCCGCCGCAGGAAGCAGTCTGGCTATGGCTACACGGATTACCGGCCGTTCCCGAATCTTGATCTTGGGAGCGATTGGATCCGACCGCTCTTCGCAGTTAGAGACCTTCTTGTCGCCCGCGATCGATATTGATCGTGTGGGTTGGGATCCCGAAACCGGTCTAATCTCGAAAAAGGAGCTTGAGGGCAAGCTGAACGACAAGATAGCCGCTATTTATCTCGAGTGCCCTACCTACCTCGGATCTATCGATACTCAGATGGCAGAATTGACCGGCCTGGCAAAAAAATCGGGCGCGCTCTCGGTCGTCTATGTCGATCCGATCAGCCTCGGTGTCCTGGCAGCTCCACGTGATTATGGCGCTGATATCGTCTGCGGAGACCTGCAGTCATTAGGACTGCATATGAATGCTGGAGGCGGTCTCGCAGGCTTCATCGCTACTCCAGATGAGGAACGCTTCGTCTCGGAAAACCCCGCGATACTGATCAGTGGCGCACCCAAACCTGATGGACCGGGCTGGTCTTTCGCATGGTGTACTTTCGATCGCACATCCTACATCAAAAGAGAGGACACTCAAGACTATTACGGAACAACGCAATGGCTGTGGGGCATCATTGCCGGCGTGTATCTCGCGCTGATGGGGCCGCGCGGATTAACAGAGGTAGGCAGCACAATAAGCAAACGGCTGGCCTATTGCAGGCATTTGGTGTCAGCTATTGATGGTGTCGAAGTCAAATTGCCGGAGGCCCCGTGTTTCAAGGAGTTTGTCATCAACTTTGACCCAACAGGACTGAACGTTGCCGAGATCAACGAAAGACTGCTCGCGCGCGGCATCTTTGGTGGGAAAGACCTAAGCAATGAGTTTCCAGGACTTGGCCAAAGCGCTCTGTACTGCGTCACGGAACAGCATAGTCAGGCAGACTTGGACCGCTTCTCGATAGCTTTATCGGAGGTAATCCAATGAACCGTATCAGACACCAATATCAGGCAGCACGTTGGGATGAACCTCTGCTATACGAACTCGGATCACCCGGCGAACGGAGCATCTTCCCTTCTGCGATTGAAGATTCGATAACAGAAGTTGTCGGCGAGCCGTTCAGCCATCTACCCCAGGAGTTACGACGATCCACGCCTGCTGATCTTCCTGAAATTTCAGAACCTCAAGTACTTCGCCATTACACCAGGCTCTCACAGATGTGCCTGGGCGTTGACGTCGCGGTCGACATGACCGGCACCTGTACGATGAAGTACAGCCCAAAGATCAATGAACTCATTACCCGCAGACCAGAGGTGTTGGAACTGCACCCTTCGCAAGCGCCCGAAACCATGCAAGGACTTCTGGAAATCGTGTATCGACTGGCAGGAATGGTTTGCGAAATCTCAGGACTTGACGCCGCGACCTTTCAACCTGCGGGCGGGAGTCAGGGTATTTTTGCCAACGCACGAATTATCCGCGCCTATCATCAGGCGAGGGGAGAAGGCGACCAACGCGACGAGATCATCACTACCTCTTTTTCCCATCCTGCTGATCCCGCAGCAGCATCAACCGCGGGCTATAAAGTGATTACCCTGATGCCAGGTCCCAACGGCTATGCGACGTTAGACGCCCTCGAGGCAGTGCTGTCGGAACGCACAGCCGGACTCATGATCACGAATCCCGAAGACACGGGCCTCTTCAACCCTGAGATCGATAGGTTTGTCGAACGGGTGCACCAGGCGGGCGGACTGTGCGCTTATGACCAGGCCAATGCTAATGGCCTACTCGGCATTGCGCGAGCAGGTGATATCGGCTTTGACCTTTGTCAGTTCAATCTGCACAAGACTTTTTCGGGCCCGCATTCAAGCAACGGTCAGGCCTGTGCCGCTATCTGCGTCTCGGAGGAACTCGCACGTTTTTTACCCCGCCCTGTTGTGGCCTATGACGGGCAACAATACCAACTCGAGGATCCGTCCGAAAGCATCGGCAAGATACGCGGCTATATGGGTAATCTTCAGGTCGTGATCAAGGCCTACGCGTGGATCCGAAGCCTTGGGCCAGATGGCCTTAAAGCGGCAGCACAAACCGCTGTACTGAACAGTAACTATATTGCGCGAAAACTTGGTCAGACACCCGGATTTGAATTGCCTTACGACCCAACCATTCGGCGTCTTGAGCAAGTCCGATACAGCCTGGCGCCACTCAAGGAAGAGACCGGAATCGGCGGGCCCGAAATGAAAATGCGTATGATTGACTTCGGGCAACAACATATATTTGAAAGTCATCATCCGGTACTGGTTCCAGAGCCCGCGACTATCGAGCCCGGCGAATCATATTCATTGGATGAAATTGATGAGTACATTGCTGTTCTTCAGGAAGTTGCTCGTGAAGCCCGGGCGGATGCGCCATTTGTCGCCTCGGGACCCTACCGATCAGCACAATCCCGATCCGATGATGTTGATCAGAATAATCCGGATACCTGGGCAATGACCTGGCACGCTCGAAAACGAAAACCGATCGCAGTTGATGACTGAATGCTTACTCGCATTGGGTTGATTGTTAATCCCATTGCTGGGCTCGGGGGCACCGTTGGACTTAAGGGGACCGACGGGATTGAAGTCGTTGAAACTGCACTGAGGCTTGGCGCCGAACCCCAAGCGCAGGTTAGGACCTCTCAAGCACTCAAGCTTGCGCATGCACGCACAGCTCAAAATCTTAAACTGATAACCGCTGCGGGGCCGATGGGTGAGGAAGCGGCATGCGCCGCATCCTTTTCTCCTTTTGTCGTTTCCGTAGCTATCCCAACTCGGACGACACGTGAGCACACCCAGGCCGTGATTGCGGAGATGCTGGAAGTCGGTATTGATCTGTTGGTCTTTTCAGGGGGCGATGGAACTGCTCGAGACGTCTACGATGTCGTTGGGCAGTCGATTCCCTGTATCGGATTACCTGCGGGAGTCAAGATTTATTCCGGCGTTTTCGGCCGAACTCCTGCTGCTGTCGCAGATATCATCGTTGATTGGGTGAAGGGACAGCGATCGTGCACCTTGGGTGAGGTTGTCGATGCCGACGAAAATGCAATTCGATTAGGGCGACCACTTACCAAGCCTTTTGGACATCTGCAGGTGCCGATGATGTCCACGCGGGTTCAGTCACCAAAGTCACCGATCTCAACCGAGGCGGTTAATCTCCAGGGCATTGCCCAGGAAGTCCTCGCACGTTTAACAGTCAAAACGGTTTGCATACTTGGGCCAGGAACGACAACGGGCGCAATCGGTAAGCAGCTCGGACTTCGTACGACCCTACTGGGTTTTGACCTCATTCAGGATGGCAAGCTCCTGGCGAGTGATGTTACCGAGCGGGATATTCTCAAAGCGACTAACTCCTGTCCCGCCAAGATTGTTGTAACCCCCATAGGGGGACAGGGTCATATTTTAGGCAGGGGCAATCAACAGCTAAGTCCTGCGGTACTCCGACAAGTCGGAGTACAGAACCTAATTGTGGTTGCTTCTCCGCAAAAAATCGCGGGTCTTCCTGATCATGCGATGATCGTAGATACCGCAAACCCTGAAATTGACCGGGAACTTGCTGGCCATATTCGAGTTATTACAGGCTGGAGACGCGAAACCGTTTGCCCCGTCGAGATTTCTTGATTCTGGGATAGATCTCCCAAAGTAGTGCAAAGGAAGAGCGGACTGCTGTCCCTTCCTGTCCTCTAGATTTCTTTTGAGCCCGAATGCATGAAAGTTGGCCCGGGCGAATTGGTATAGATAACAACGTTTGGCGAAGGCATCTTGTCTCTGCCCGGGACTCCTAATCCACTGACCGAAGGCTCGAGTCCTTCATGGCCCGAATTTTTGATATCCACTTTGCTTTGAGTGAGCTACGATTTAACCCTATCTATCTTTGTTTGAGCGAGGATTTATGATCTGGAAAGTCTATTTGTCTGGTGAGATTCACTCAGATTGGCGTCAGCAACTGATCGATGGCACCAAGGCCAACGATCTGCCCATAACATTCACTTCGGCCGTTACCGACCATGAAGCAAGCGACGCGGCAGGTGATCTGCTCGGAGTGGAAGAGAACCCGTTTTGGCGCGATCACAAATCGTCGAAAGTGAACGCGATACGAATCAAAACGCATCTTGAGAATTGCGACATCGCGATCATCCGGTTTGGAGAAAAATTCAAGCAGTGGAATGCTGCGTTTGATGCCGGATTTTGTGCCGCAAAGGGCAAGCCTTACATAACGCTACATGACGAAGACATCGTCCACGCGCTAAAAGAGGTTGATGCTGCGGCAATGGCCTGGGCAAGAACGACAGATCAGGTGATTCAGATACTGAAGTACGTCACACGGACTTAGAAGCACACGGGATGGGTTATCGAAGCAATCGGAAAACGATGGCAAGAAAAACAAACATACTGTTTGTATTCCAGAGGATCATGTTCACCTAACCGCTTCTGGAATTTGGCGTTGTAGATTACTCTTGGCCCGATTTTGGAGACGGTCTACCACACAGAACGGCAGGGGCAACCACCGGTTGCATGCTTAAAGGGACGGTCTTACTGCCTGTCCCTCTCTTTGTTTTGTCTCCCAGTGTGGTGCAACGTACGAATCGGCATCAGATGGCGGCAGAGGATCCCTGCCACGGATGATATCTGCTGCCTTTTCACCCACCATAATGGTCGGGGCATTTGTATTACCGTTGGGAACCGATGGAAAGATTGATGAATCCACAATCCTTAGATTTTGGATTCCCCTAACCCGACAGCTCGAATCAACAACAGCCATGGGATCATCATCCGAACCAATCTTGCAGGTACAGGTCGGGTGATAGGCCGTCTCGACATTTTCCCGTACCCAGGCATCAACTTCATCATCTGTCTGAACGTGCTCTCCGGGATCAATTTCTCGTTTACGGAACTCATCAAAAGCGGGTTGCATACCGATCTCTCGGGTTAAACGGAATGCCATCCGGTAATCGTCAATATCCTGCTGATCCTGGAAATGGTTGAGAACGATCTCGGGCTTCTCAAGAGGATCTCTTGATTTGAGATGAACCCACCCTCGACTCTTTAATTTGTTGATACCGAAGTGAATTTGATAGCCCTGAGGACCGGCATTTCCCTTGCCATCGTAGCGAACCACCGCGGGCAGGAAATGAAATTGCACATTCGGCCACTTAAGTCCGGCCCGGGTCCGAATAAACCCTGTGGATTCGAAGTGGTTAGTAGCACCCAACCCGGACTTGAAGAAATACCAACGCGTACCAATTAAGAACTTCCCAATCGGTCCCATGTGCCTGTTTAAAGATACCGGCAGGCTGGTTTCGTACTGGACCACGGACTCGAGATGGTCGTTCAGATTTTCACCCACCCCGGGCAGTTCGTGCACAACCTCAATGCCCGCGTTTTTCAGCACCTGAGTCGGGCCAATTCCTGACATCTGCATGATGTGCGGTGAGCCTATTGATCCGGCGGACAAGATGATTTCCCGATTGGCTTTTACCACTCGTGTTTGACCATCCCTCTCATACTCGACCCCAACCGCTTTCTTGCCCTCCAAAACCAGTTTTTTTGTCAGCGCATGCATCAACACGGTGAGATTCTTGCGGTGCAGGACTGGCTTCAGATAGGCATTGGCCGTACTACAGCGCACGCCGTTTTTCACCGTCATATCCATCTTGCACATACCCTCTTGACGGTAACCATTGTAGTCATCCGTAACGCCATACCCGGCTTCTTCACCCGCCTTGATAAAAGCTCGATAAAGGGGATTTTTCATGCCGTTACCATTGCAGGTATGTAACGGCCCACTTCCGCCCCGGTACTGATCTTCGCCATAGGCGCAACTCTCGGCCTTCTTGTAATAAGGCAGACAGTTTCTATATCCCCAACCATGGGCACCGAGTTCTTCCCATTGATCGAGATCACAGGCATTTCCACGGACATATATCATGCCGTTGATGGAAGATGATCCGCCGATGGTCTTGCCGCGTGATACGTCAACCAATCGGTTGTTGATATTTGGCTCGGGCTCAGACCAGAAGCCCCAATTGAAGCGTGGCATGTTCATCGGGATCGATAATGCAGTCGGCATCTGAACGAAGATGCTGTCGTCTTTGCCGCCATACTCCAGTAACAGCACGGAGGTCTCGGCATCCTCAGTCAGCCGATTGGCAAGAACACATCCTGCCGACCCGGCTCCGACAATGACATAGTCAAATGTTTCGGTCTCTATTGGGTTCATGATCTAAACCTGACAGGCAAAGACGGCTTCCTATCCTTTGTCGGACACATTTCACCGAAACACTATAAGTTACATTACGGAAAAAGTATCGCTATTTCTGACTTTTCTCCGAGAATAACTCTCCTCCTTGAGCCCAGTCGGATTGCTCGACATCGGTCAAAATCACATCCACTGCATCGTGTGTGCTGCCTGCCGTCTCGACAAACGCATCGGTTAGTGCGCGCACCAGGTCCCGCTTTTGCTGGGGTGTACGACCGGCAAACATCTGCACCTGAATTAAAGGCATGTGGTTTCTCCTGTTCTTATCATTTGCTGGAAAGGTGGAGTACATACTCTAGGGCATAGAGGATGTTCAGTTCGCGGTCGGCCGCGAAATTAACTGGGCAATTCTCGTCTTATCCCATGCTCGATATTTTTAGGCATGATCCATTCCGGCCATGATCTGGCTACCGTCCTGGGGAATCCAGGACTTTTCCTCCCCCTGATATTCATCGCCCGGATTGCCCATTACCGTAGTACGCCACATCAGTCGCGAATAAGAGTCCGAGTCATACCACGTTGCACAGTGGAGAAGATTTCGATTATCAGTGATCAATAAATCTCCAACCTCCCAGCGATGCGTGTAAACAAATCTCTCCTGCGTAGCGTGCGCGAGTAGTTCGCGGATAAGTCTGGCGCCTTCTCCATCCGGCCCCACCTCAAGTTCAGCCACCGGGCCATCAACAAAATCCATCTGTTTTTCCTCGCAGATGAACAGTGAGTCCTCTCCGCTGACAGGATGCCGGCGCAGGAGAGGATGCTGTTGCGGTAACTGATGCGGCAAAAGATCTAGAACAGGTTCCCCTTGCTCCACGGCCTCACGTGAGCGGCCGATCCAACTCGGCGCGTGGATTCCGTTGAGGTTGCGTAGACGTTCCCGCATCTGCGGTTTAAGTGCCGCACAAGCTCTAGTGCAATCTGCAATCAGCGTCTGCCCCTGATCGGGAGGGGGTACACGCACAGCCAATAGCAACGTGATGTCAGGCGGCGGACGTCGGTAGCTTTGGTCACTATGCCAGTTAGGCTGGTGTGGGAATTCAACTCTCAACCCATCGTCACGGCTCACCTTGGGTGGCGGAAGATGATTACAAGGTGGGTCGTTAGACAGGATAAGTATCTCTTCTTCGGAATCGTGGAAAAATCGGGGACTCGTCAAAGTCTGATGATAGTTCTCAACTTCGGATCCAAATAGTCGACTGAGTTCGACCAGCGCTTGGGGACGCGCAAATACACCGTGCATTCCCTTAATCACCAACAATCCACGCGCGGTATAAAAACGATCGAGGATTACATCTACATTAGCAGCAAGAGCGGCGAACACATCCTCAAGGTCGCCACTCTTGAACTCAAGGCGGATGCCGAAACCGTCTTGACCAAGTTCGGTTATACGATACGCCTCTTGCACGATCCTAGTTCAGTATTTCGTTGAAATATTCGTCCACTTCAAGATGTGGGAGCAGAATTTTATGAATACTTTTCACTCAATCATCGTTTGCGGCTCGCCCCATCTTGGCTTCGTAGCGGGCTAGAGTCTTCCCTGCGCCCCAGTCATTGCCCTTGAGCGCACGCTGGATCGCAATCAGGTTATCGTCTCGTATGCGTTCGAGTTCCCGCGGGTTCAAGCCTGCGGCCTGCTTTTCACATTGGTCACCCACCTCATTGACGAAGTCATCGGTCAACTCGGGCACATCCATCAACTTGGTCCAGGGCCACTTAAGACACGGGCCGAACATCGCCAACATCGCCCGCATACCTCCTTCGCCGCCCGCCAGGTGGAATGTCTGCATCGTGCCCATCTGCGCCCAGCGCAATCCAGGACCGTAAGCAATAGCCGCATCGATCTCGTCGGCCGTGGCCACCTTGTCATGAAGCAGCCACAGTGCCTCACGCCACAGAGCTTCCTGCAGGCGATCGGAGAGAAACCCTGCTATCTCAACCCGGCAATGCAGCGGATGCATACCGATGTCCGCAAAAAATGTTTTGCCCCATTCGATGTATTTATTGTCGGTCTGCGTTCCGGCCACAAGTTCCACCAACGGCAGCAGATAGACCGGATTAAAGGGGTGCGCAACCATCAGTCGCTCTGGATGCGTCATCTCGGCCTGCAACTCACTCGGCATGATGCCGGAAGTGGATGAGGTAATAATGGCATCGTCAGCCGCAGTGGTTTCAATTTCTGCATACACTGCGCGCTTGATGTCGGGCCGTTCCGGCACCGATTCAATGATCAGCTGGGAGTTCTGGGCCGCTTGGGCAGCAGTGTCGTGCCAGGTCACTGAGCCTTTGGAGCCGCGGGGTGCATCAGTCAGGCCGGCATAGGC
>MDSZ01189357.1_pt1 | contig 12322 bp, 10 predicted proteins | sample 811201 | NCBI WGS metagenome assembly MDSZ01 (sample SAMN05326647, study PRJNA326480) | marine metagenome | isolation source: seawater | place: Indian Ocean: North | collected 2010
TTCCAAGTTCCATTTTCATCTCTTGGACTAAAAAAACGTTCTTTCGCTCTTGTATTTTGCTCATCTCTCCGAATTCCAGCAATGATACCCTGAAAATTTTTTTTTTTAATAATATTCTTTAGTCCTTCTGTTTTTCGGGCAGCTGATCTTGCCGCTTGTGGTAGTGACGAATCAATCTTATTTATATGAGGGCAATTAACTTTGATTAAATTTAAATTCCATTTCTTTTCATATTTATCTCTAAAATCATACATTTCTTCAAATTTTTTTTTTGTGTCAACGTGCACTACTGGAAAGGGTATTTTCCCAAAGAATGCCTTTAGTGCTAACCAAACCATTACATTAGAATCTTTGCCCAACGACCAAAGCATAGCAATATTCTTTATTGAACTATATGCCTCACGAAGTATGAAAATGCTCTGGCTTTCAAGTTTACTTAAATGATCCATTGAAAATAATTATTTTATGATATTATTAGACTTATAAATTCCACATTCTGTCTTCTGCAAGCCACTCCAACGACCTGATCTTATATCTGAAAGATTCATTGTTTTTGATGTGCAATTTTTACATCCAATTGATAAAAACCCTTGGTCAGACAGAGGGTGACGAGGTAAATTGTATTTGATATAATAATCATCAACATCTTTCTTTTTCCATGAAATTAATGGACTAATAATAAACTTTTTATCCTGTAATTCTACAGTATTATTTTTTGATCTTTCATCACTTTGGTAACCTTTTCTTCCAGAAAACCAGGCTTGAAAATTAGTTAAATAATTATCTAATATTTTAACTTTTCTAAAATTACAGCATTTATCAGGATTATTTAACCATAATTTTCCTTCAGAATCATATAATTCAACATCTTCCTTGGAGGGAGTTAACTCTATGACATTTTTTAAGCTAAATTCTCTAACCAATCGATTTTTGTAATCAATAGTTTCATTAAATAATTTTAAGGTATTAATAAAAACTACAGGCAGATTTTTTTCAATATTTGAGATCATGTGCAAAAGTATTGCAGATTCAGCCCCAAATGAGCATACATAAGCGATTTTATTCTCAAAAAAATAATTAATACATTTTTCTAAAATCTTTTTGCTTTCTAATTTATTTAAAGATTTAGATATTGTACTTAATTCTACGAAAGACATTTGTTTAATCTACATTTGTAGGCAAAAAGGTCAAGAAAAATATATCCAATAATTTTTTGTATAATTTTTTAATATACAATAATTATTTGTATTTAATTTTTTTAAATTTTCTATATTTCTTCAAATATGAAGGATTATTCAAATTCGATTTCTTTATGGTTATTTATAAATGCTTTTATGGTATTAATAATGGTTATAATTGGAGGTTTAACAAGACTTACAGACTCTGGTTTATCAATGACTGATTGGAATTTCTTTTCTGGAATTATACCCCCAATAACAGAAAATGATTGGATACTTCTATTTAATGAATACAAAAAATATCCAGAATACAAATTGATAAATTTTGAAATGAATATTTCGGAATTTAAGGTTATTTTTTTTTGGGAATATCTACATAGAATCTGGGGAAGATTGATTGGTTTAACTTTTTTAATACCATTTATTTATTTCACGTTGAAAAAAATGATTTCTAAAAAATTATTTGTAATTTTATGTCTTATTCTTTCTTTGGGTTGTTTTCAAGGATTTATGGGTTGGTACATGGTATCTAGTGGTTTAGTAGACAAGCCTGATGTAAGTCAATATAGATTGGCCTCACACCTTGGAATTGCATTTTTGATTTACTCTTCCTTAATATTTCTTGGATGGAACTTATGGGCGAAATTTAACTTAAAATATGATAATAGATATCTCAAAATACCTAAGACAAGTTTCTATTTTTGTTTTATTTTGTTGTTTATAACAATTATTTCTGGAGCGTTTGTATCCGGAACAAAAGCAGGTTTATCATATAACAGTTTTCCTTTAATGGGTGATGAACTTTTTCCAAGTGAGATTTTTGATATGTCACCTTTATGGAAAAATTTTTTTGAGAATACTTCTCTCATTCAGCTAAATCACAGAATCCTATCTACGATAACTTGCATAACGATTCTGATAACTTCTTTAATGTATTTGAGGAAATATAATGAATATAATACCATTAATAAAGTGTTACTGTTAGGAATGACAGTAGCAATTATTCTTCAATATTCTTTAGGCATATCTGCTTTGCTTAATTATGTCCCTATATATTTGGGTTTAATTCATCAACTTGGAGGGTTATTAAATTTAACTCTGATTACTCTTTTTTTATCTCATAACTCAATAAAACATGAGATATAATCTCATGTTCTATCAAATTATTTAGTAAATTAACTAGATTAGAAACTAGCGCCTACAGTGAACACAACATGATCTCCGCCACCAGATGTTCCATCATCTCCACCAGTACCAGAATAACCACTAGTTGATGTATAATAAACACTCCAATCTAATCCTAAAGCGGATGTAGCCAATCCAATGTTCCAATCTGTATAACTCTCATTACCGGCTTCTTCGGCGCCAGTAAAACCAACAGCACTAAACAGTGAGAAAGGTGTTGAAGGAATACCAACTTCAAAACTTACGTTTTGGTAATCATAATCATAGTTTCCAGCATAACCAGTTGGAGAATATCCGTAATAATAACCTAGGCTTGCTCCGTAAGGTAGCGTTAGACCCAAAGAACCATAATATTCTACAAAATCTTGAGCAGCTGCTTGAGATGATAAACCAGGATAGTCATAATATAAAACTCCACCATCCCAAGAAATGAAGTCTTCTAGACCAGGCACAGGTCCAGAAAAACCGCCATAATAATCTAATTCTAGATTTCCATCCGTGTTTCCAGCTGGACTTCCCCAAATACCGGCATAACCAGAGACGTAATCTGAAATTATATCAACGCTGTAATCAAATCCACCTTGGATAGCTGGATTATTTCCGTTTTGAACTTCACCTCTCCATATATAAGAAGAAGCAAAATTTACATTAGCTGAAATTTCTCCGTATGGTAATTTTTCAGGTAACTCAAAAGTATTTGCATTGGATGTAAAAAAAACTACAGAACCAATAACAAAAGGTAATTTTAGTAAAGAATTTTTCATTTTTAACCCTCAAATAATTTTAAAATTTTGATTAAATTATAGGCAAGTAATATTTTGTTTAAAATTTAATCATTTAAATATATTTAAAATATATAATCTTTACCAATAAAAACAACAAAATTATAATTAATATCTAATTACTATTTCATTTTGTTGTAAAAATGTCACATTTGGTTCAAAATAGCTCAATTCTTCTGATCTTAAGTTCGTTAATCTGGATTTATTTATTTATGTTTTGGGGAAGAAAGATTTTTTCAACACAACTTCCATTTTGGACCAACAAAATCTTTTTTAGGTCATCAACTAATATAAGGGATTATTCAAATGAATCAATTGCAGTCATTATCCCTGCAAGAAATGAAAAAAATTATATAAGAAAAACACTTCAAAGTGTTGTGAAGCAAATTGGAAAATCGAGTAAAATAATTTTAATTGACGACAACAGCACTGATTCAACTGTTAAGAAAGCCACAGCATTATTCAAACAGAATAAAATGTTAAATTTCAAGATAATTAAAGGCAGAAAATTAGAAAAGGGTTGGAGTGGAAAGGTCTGGGCTTTGTATCAGGGAACAGAATACGCAAGAACAAGAAACTTTGAATATTTTCTTTTCATTGATTCTGACATAGTATTGAAAGAAAAAACAATTTCATCAATGATTCTGAAATTAAAAAATGATAAACTTAAAATGATTTCACTTATGGCCAGGCTTAATTGTCAATCAATTTGGGAAAATATACTAATACCTCCATTTATATATTATTTTAAAAAAATATATCCTTTTAACAATGTAAATAATAAAAAAAGTAATTGTTCTGCAGCTGCAGGAGGATGCATCTTATGTAAAAGTGATTTATTTAGTGAAATTAATTTGTTTGAAAAAATTAAAAATAAGGTGATTGATGACTGTAATCTTGCAAAATTAATTAAGAAAGAAGGTCCCATATGGCTAGGTATTACAACTGATATTATTTCGATAAGGGAATATAATAGTTTGTGGGATATATGGAAGATGGTTTCACGAACAGCATATGAACAATTAAAAAATTCGTTATTTTTTTTGTTAATTTCAATTTTTGCAATGTTTTTAATTTATTTAATTGCTCCTATATACTTAATCTCAGTCCTTTTTGAAGATAATTTTAATTCAACAAATTTTGCATTGTCAGCATTAAGTACTTTGCTAATGTATTTAAGTTTTTTACCTACTGCTAGATTTTATAATATATCTTTTTCATACTTTATCTTTTTTCCAGTATCATCATTTCTTTATTTAATAATGACATTAAATTCTGCTCTTAATTATTATTATTCAAGCGGCAATATTTGGAAAGGGAGAAAATATAGGTAATGAAATATAGTGAATCGGATATTCTAAAATTTACATCAGGAAAAAATTTTGGAGATGAAAACTTTCCGGTTTCTTCTTTTTTAATTTCACCACAAAAAAAAGTTCAAATAAGAAAATTTTATAAATTTGCCAGAATTGCCGATGATATTGCTGACAATAAAAAGTTGTCATCCAAAAAAAAAATTGAAATTTTGAATTTTTTCGATGATTGCTTAGTAAATAAAACTAGGACAAAATTAAAATTTCTGGATGAGCTAATTGAAATATTTATTGTCCAAAATTTATCTTTAGAAAATGCCAGAAAACTTTTAATAGCCTTTAAACTTGATGCCACAAAGTTAAGATACAAAACTTGGTCAGAACTTATTGACTATTGCTGTAATTCGGCCAGTCCTGTTGGTAGATTTGTAATAGAACTACATTTAAAAAAAATTTGCGATAAACAAACTTTGAGAAAAATATTTAATGGTTCAGATAAATTATGTAATTGTTTACAGATTTTAAATCATTTCCAAGACATAAAGGATGATCTACAAAATTTGAATAGGGTTTATATTCCAATAGAGATGTTTAATGACGAAAAAGACCTTATTAAAAGTATTAAGTGTAAAAATTCATCAACAAAATTTGAAAAAATAAAATTATTTTACCTAAATAAAATAGATATATTACTTAAAGAAAGTGAGTCACTGTTATGGCTAATTCCACAAAAAAGTCTGAAAAGAGAAACTTTCGTAATACTTTGTATAGCAAAAAAACTCACAGAACTACTCAAAAAAAATGATCCTTTAAAAAAAAAGGTAAAATTATCTTATATTGATTTGATTTTTTGTTATTTTAAAGGGATAATGAAAGTTTTAAAAAACAACAAAAGTTTTAAAAGTATGTGAAACTTATAAATTTTAGTGTTATACACTTAACAAATTGAATATGAAAATAAAAACACCTTTTTTGGACAAAGTTAATTTTCCTAAAGACTTTAAAAAGTTCAGTCTTAATGAACTTAAGTCTTTATCAGAAGATCTCAGAAAAGAGGTCATAGATGCCGTATCTGAAACTGGCGGACACCTTGGAGCAGGTTTAGGCGTAGTTGAACTCACAGTTGCTTTGCATAAAATTTTTGATACTCCTAAAGACAAGCTAATATGGGATGTTGGTCATCAGTGTTATCCTCATAAAATCATTACAGGCAGAAGAGATAAAATTAGAACAATAAGGCAACCCAACGGATTGTATGGATTTACCAAAAGATCAGAAAGTGAGTATGACCCCTTTGGTGCTGCTCATTCTTCTACATCAATATCTGCAGGTCTTGGTATGGCAGTGGCTAGAGATTTAAAAAAAGAAAAACATAATGTTGTATGTGTTATAGGAGACGGTGCGATAAGTGCAGGTATGGCTTATGAGGCAATGAATAATGCTGGTTCAATGAATGCAAATCTGATTGTTATTTTAAATGATAATGATATGTCTATAGCTCCACCTGTTGGGGCGATGAGCGCTTATTTATCAAGGCTTTTATCAGGAAAAGCATATCAATCTGCAAGATACATAGCTAAGACAATGGCTGAGAAATTTTCAAAAAGCTTCTTGAAAGTTGCCACTAAAGCCGAAGAATATATTAAAGGCATGGTAACTGGAGGGACCCTTTTTGAAGAACTTGGATTTTTTTATGTTGGACCTATTGATGGACATAATCTAGATCATTTAATTCCTGTCCTAAATAATATTAAAGAATCAAGAATCGACGTACCTATATTCCTACATGTTGTTACCAAAAAGGGTTATGGATATCGACCAGCTGAAGTTTCTAGTGATAAATATCATGGTGTTGGTAAATTTAATGTAATTACAGGGGAACAAGTAAAAACAAAATCTAATGCTCCTAGTTATACTAAAGTTTTTGCTGAAGCATTAATTAAAGAAGCAAAAAATGATAAAACGATAGTCGCTGTCACTGCTGCAATGCCATCTGGAACAGGTTTAGATCTATTTCAAAAAAGTTTTCCTTCCAGAACATTTGATGTTGGAATAGCTGAGCAACATGCTGTTACTTTTTGCGCTGGTTTGGCTACTAGAGGTATGAAACCATATGCTGCAATCTATTCAACATTTTTGCAACGTGCTTATGACCAAGTCGTCCATGACGTGGCGATTCAGTCATTACCAGTTAGATTCGCAATAGATAGAGCAGGGCAAGTTGGTGCTGATGGTGCCACACATGCTGGTTCATTTGATTTAACCTATCTCTGTACACTTCCCAACTTTGTTGTGATGGCCCCAAGTGATGAAAATGAATTGGTCAATGCCATAGCAACTTCAACTATGATTGACAATAAACCCTCAGCATTTAGATACCCTAGAGGTGAAGGAACCGGTGTCACTATTGAGAAATATCCAACACCATGGGTAATTGGTAAAGGAAGAATAATTCAGGAGGGTTCAAAAGCTTGTATACTTTCTCTTGGTACTAGATTATCTGACTCCATTAAAGCCTCAAAAATTCTCGCAAAATATGGTTTATCAACAACTGTCGCTGATGCAAGATTTGCTAAACCCATAGATGAGGAATTGATAAATATTCTTGCCAAAAATCATGATATCCTTGTAACCGTCGAAGAAGGATCAATTGGAGGATTTTCTGCTCAAGTAATGTCTTATTTGACTAAAACCGGTCTACTTGATAACGGTTTAAAATTCAGACCACTTTTCTTTCCAGATGAATTTATTGCACATGGGAAACCAGATAGTCAGAACCAGTATTGTGGCATTAACGCAACAAATATTACCAACTCTATTTTAAAGGCTCTTGGCTTACCTACAGAAGAAAATATTTCAAGAGAAACAGCCTAGAATTATATCTGAATAGCTTGTAATGCAGAATATTCAAACTGAGGATCAATCTCACATAAAAAATATTGTGAAAAATTCAGCCAGTTCATTTTACTGGGGCATGAATATACTTGAGAACAAAAAAAAAAGAGCCATGTTCGCTATTTATGCTTTTTGCAGAATTGTTGATGATATAGCAGACAGTAATCTATCAATAAGACAAAAGAAAAAAATGTTATCTCAGTGGAAGAGAAATATTAATCTTATTTATAAAAATATTACATCTGATAAAATCACAAGGGAATTATTAGTAGCAGTAAGCCTGTTTGATTTAAATAAAAAAGATTTTCATAGCATCATTAATGGAATGAATAAAGATTCAGATAAAAAAATTATTTATCCTAGTCTCAGGGAATTAGAGGGTTATTGCGATGAGGTAGCAGGTGCAGTTGGCTGTTTATCTGTAAGTATATTTGGAATACCTAACCAAAAGATCGCTAGAGACTATGCAATTAGTTTAGGAAGAGCTTTACAATTTACCAATATTTTAAGAGACCTTTGGGAGGACTGTGAAAGAGGCAGATGTTATATAAATAGAGAAATTATTCTATCAGAGAAATTGCAAGATTTGAAGCCTATAGAACTTCTTGAAAGCACTAGGTTCTCTTTTGTTTTTCAGAAATTTCTTAAGCAAACCTTGATGTATTACAAAAAAGTAGAAACATTAGGTAAAAAGATTGATAAAAAAAAAATATTGGCAGCAGAAATAATGAAAAGTATATATTTTGAAATACTAAAAAAAATTAATATTGATGTTATAAAAAATAAAAAAAAAGTAAAAGTTGGTATATATAAAAAATTCTTCTTGATATTAAAAGAAATTTTGAGGTAAAAAATTAAGAAGCAAATTCACATAATTGGTGGGGGTATTTCAGGATTAGCAGCAGCTAGTTTTGCCTGTTCTCAAAAATTCAAACTTTCAGAAAAATATAAAATCAACTTACACGAAGGAAGCAGGCATTTAGGAGGAAGATGCAGAAGCTATTTGGATAAAGATTTAAATTTGGTTGTTGACAACGGAAATCATTTAATACTTTCTTCTAATATAAGTTTTCTTGAACTTTGTAAAATAATTAAGTCTGAAAATTCATTAGCATATTATGGAACAAATTATCAATTTTTTGATTTCAAATCTAAAAATTTTTGGAATTTGGATCTTGAAAAATTTAAATTACCTTTCGGTTTTTTTAAAAAAAAAAATAGAGTTCCGGATACGAAAATTATAGACTATCTTTCATTCCTGAGACTTTTATTTGTAAAACAAAGCGATACCGTTGGCCAAGTTGTATCTAAAAAAAACAGTTTATTTTCATCCTTCTGGGAACCATTTACTGTTGGAGTTTTAAATACTAGATGCGTTGATGCAAGTGCCTTTTTATTAAAAAAAGTACTTTTAGAAACTTTTTTCAAGGGACCTAATTTTTCCGGAATAATTCAGCCAAAAGATTCATGGGACAAAACATTAATCAGTCCAGCTAGGGATTTTCTAATGAAAAAGAATGTTAATTTAAACTTTAATGATGCTTTAAGAAAAATAGTAATTAAAGACAACCTAGTTAATGAATTAATATTCAAAGAAAAAAAAAAAAAAATTTATCCGGATGATTTAGTTGTACTAGCAATACCCCCATCGAATGTTAAAAGATTTTTACCATTTTTAAGCCTTCCTGAGGAATATAATCCTATTGTAAATATACATTTCAAATTTAATACAAAAAAAATTAACCTCAAACACAAAGTTATCGGAATGCTGAATTCTATTTCTCAATGGGTTTTTATAAAAAACGGATATTTTTCTATAACAATAAGTGCTGCTAATGATTTATTATTTGAACAAAAAGAAAAAATGGTGAGTGCTATTTGGGAAGAAATATCAATTTTATTTTCTTTAAAAAAACAATGTCTTCCCGAATTTAAAATAATAATAGAAAAAAAGGCAACATATAATCAAACCCCAAAAAATCATAAATTAACAAAAAATATTAATTATATCCCAAAAAATTTAAGAATCATTGGTGATTGGACTCAATTTAACTTTCCTTCCACTATAGAAAGTTCTATACTCTCTGCAAAAAAATTATGCCAACAGTTAATTTAACAATGAATCTTGCAAAAGTTAAAAAAGTACTTAATGAAAAACTTTTATCATTAAAAAAAAAAATTAATAACAAAGATCATATTGTTTACGAACTCGAAGCTGATGCTACTATTCCTTCAGAATATGTTATTTTAATGCATTTTCTTGGTGATATTGATTTAAAACTAGAAAATAAAATCGTTAATTACTTAAAAAATAAACAAAATTCAGATGGAGGTTGGTCATTATTTTATGGTGGTGATTCTAATTTGAGTACTTCGGTAAAAGCTTATTTTGCTCTAAAGTTAGCACGGTGTGATACTAAATCCGAGTTCATGCTAAAAGCTAAAAAATGTATAATTAGACTCGGTGGTGCAGAGCATTCTAATGTTTTTACCAGAATTACACTTGCGCTTTTCAAACAAATAAGTTGGAAAACAGTACCTGCAATGCCTATTGAAATTATGAAATTGTCTCCATGGTTTCCATTTCATTTAAATAAAATTTCTTATTGGTCAAGAACTGTCTTAGTACCTTTACTTATCATTTTGCTCAAAAAACCAACTGCTAATAATCCAAACAATGTGAATCTGAATGAGATTTTTAGTCAAAATAAAAATAATTTTGAAACATTACCACCAGATAAAAAATCTGGTTTTCTTTTTTCTTTTTTTAAAATTGTTGATAGCTTTTTAAGGTATATTGAACCAAAACTATCAAAGAATATTAAGAATTCTTCACTTGAAGAAGCCTATTCATGGGTCATCAAAAGACTTAACAAAGAAGATGGACTAGGTGGTATTTTCCCTGCAATGGTAAATTCTCTAATCGCATTATCAATAGATGACAGAAATAGATTTGTAACAGAAATTAAGATAGTAAAAAAATCATTAAAAAAACTAATTATTGAAAACAATACCGAAGCATACGTTCAGCCCTGTGTATCTCCTGTATGGGATACTGGATGGGTTGGTATTACTTTACTTGAAAATGAAAAAAATGTTGATAAGTTTGTTGATTGGCTTTTGAAAAAAGAGATAAAAGTAAAAGGTGACTGGGCTAAAGCAAGACCAAATCTCAAGCCAGGAGGGTGGGCTTTTCAATACAACAATGATTTTTATCCGGATGTTGATGATTCTGCGCTAATTGGTATTTTCTTGCATCGTTATAATAAAAAAAACAGAAATAAAAATATTGATAATTGCATAAAAAGAACGCGTGATTGGATTTTAGGAATGCAATCAAAAAACGGTGGTTGGGGTTCATTCGATGCTGATAATACTTACTCATATTTAAATTTTATCCCTTTTGCAGATCATGGAGCATTACTGGACCCACCAACAGCTGATGTTTCAGCTAGATGCTTAAGTTTTTTAGCACAAATACAAAATACAAAAGATAAAATTGAAACGAATTCTATTAATCAAGCTGTAAAATATCTACTAGCCGAACAAGAAAAAGATGGAAGCTGGTTTGGGAGATGGGGCACAAATTATATTTATGGTACATGGTCAGTTTTATCAGCCCTAAATCTTGTAGAATTTGAAGATAAAAAGAATGTAATTAAAAAAGCAATTCAATACCTTGAAAATATCCAAAATGTTGACGGCGGATGGGGTGAAGATGGAAGAAGTTATGATAAAAATTTTCTTGGTTATAAGATTCAAAGTACAATTTCACAGACATCATGGGCACTTTTGGCTTTAATGTCTGCGGGACAAATTGATTCAGATACAGTTAAAAAAGGCATTAATTTTCTTACATTGAAAAAAAATCAATGGTATGAAAAATATTTTACTGCAGTTGGTTTTCCAAAAGTGTTTTACTTAAAATATCATGGGTATAGCGAATATTTTCCATTATTAGCTCTCTCTAGATATAATAATTTAATAAGTTCAAATTCAAAAAAACCTTTATTTGGTGTCTAAGAAAAAAAAAAAATTTTTAGTAATAACTGGCATCGAATTAGAAGAAAAAACTCTTCACGACAGAGATGTAACATCAGGATATGGATACGGAAATAGAAACTCTGAAATTGAGACAAGAAGATATCTAAATATAAAGCCAGACTGTATTATTAGTTTTGGTTTTGCAGGTTCAACAACAGAAAAATTAAGATGTGGTGATATTATCATCCCAAAACAGATAGTTTCAAAATCAGGATTAGTTTATGGAACATCAAAAAAATATAGAGAGTATTTTATAAAAAAATTACCAAAAAATTCTTTTGAAAAAATTCTATACACATCAGATCAAATTATAAATACAATAACTAAGAAAGAGGAAATTTTTAATCGTTTTAATGCTTTTGCAGTTGATATGGAATCTGCCTCAATTCAAAAAATAGCCAACAAACAAAACATTTCATTTGTCTGTATTAGAGTTATACTTGATGATAAATTATTATGCTTTCCTAAGGAGATCGAAAATATTTTTAATAATGAATCTAAAATATCAAAAATTGAAATTGTGAAATTACTTATAAAAAAACCTAGTTTATTCTTTGTATTATTTAAAATTTCTTTTTATTTTTTTAAATCCCTGATGGTATTAAGGAAAGTCTCAACCAAAATATTCAAAATAAAATCATTTTAGATTAATTGCCTTTTCATCATGAATTCTTTTCATCATTTCCGAAACATGAGTATCGAATACAAAATCAGGGTCTCTAGACTTAGATAAATCTATTTCGTCTGCCATTGGTCCTTGTGTCTTGGGTCCATTGAGTGCAACCTTAATTGCCTTAAAAGGGTTGGTAAAGACGTCATTAACAGCCGAGGCCTCATAACCACAATGAGCCATACAATCGGAACACTTATCATAATTGCCTGTTCCATATTTTTCCCATTCAGTATTATTCATAAGTTCTTTAAA
>MDSZ01082361.1_pt1 | contig 12321 bp, 18 predicted proteins | sample 811201 | NCBI WGS metagenome assembly MDSZ01 (sample SAMN05326647, study PRJNA326480) | marine metagenome | isolation source: seawater | place: Indian Ocean: North | collected 2010
CAATTGAAGAGAGCCACACTATCGCTTTCGAACGCATTGAAAAATTTGTTCCAGACACCACTGTTAGGCTTCCTGACTTTGTTGTACCTGCTGGTCGCAATGAGGATGATTATCTCCGCGATCTCTCGCTTGGCGGTTTAAAATATTTATCAAAACATAGCCCTGAGTATATTTCTAGAATAAATCATGAACTCAAAGTTATAGCTGATCGTGGTTTTTCTAAGTACTTCTTAACAATGAAAGCCATATCAGATAAGACTAACGAAGTTCAGCTAGCTGGCCCTGGCCGAGGATCGGCTGCCGGTTCTTTGGTTGCATATGCTCTTGGCATCACACAAGTTGATCCAATTAAGTATGGTCTTCTTTTCTCTCGCTTCTTGCGTTCTGATGCAACTGATTATCCAGATATAGATTATGATGTATCTGATCCTATGGTGCTTAAAGATATGTTAATTGACGAGTGGGGTAGCAATACTGTTGTCCCTATCTCTAACTGGAATACATTACAGCTTCGTTCATTATTAAAAGATATCTCTAAATTTTACGCGATACCTTTTAGTGAGGTCAATGCCGTTACAAACGTTATGATGAAAGAGGCAACACCAGCAGCCAAACAAAAGCATGGTATTCGTGCTGGTGTTTATACTCCTACTTTTCATGAGACAATTGAATATTCTGACAGTCTTCGCGCATTTCTTAATAAATATCCGCATGTAGCAGAGCATGTTATGGCTCTGTATGGGTCTTACCGATCTTGTTCCCGTCACGCAGGTGGTGTAGTGGTAGGAGAGCAGTTGGATAAATACATGCCGCTTATCTCTTCTAAAGGTGTTCGACAGACTCCATGGTCAGAAGGTCAGAACGTAAGACAGCTTGAACCTCTTGGGTTTATTAAATTTGATATCTTGGGTCTATCTACTCTTCGTATGATTGAGGGCTGTATACAAAGAATTCTTAAGAAGCAAGGCAACCCCAATCCAACTTTCAAAGATATCAAAGATTTTTATAAATGTAACCTTCATCCAGACAAAATTGATCTAAAAGATAAAGATGTTTATGAAAATATATTTGATAATGCTAACTGGGCAGGTATATTTCAGTTTACTGAGTCTGGTGCTCAATCTTTTGCAAAGAAAGCAAAGCCTAGAAGTATTATTGATATAGCAGCGATAACATCAATATACAGACCTGGGCCCTTATCTGCCAAGGTTGATAGGGACTATATTAGTGCAATCAATGATACTTGTTCTATAGATTACGAACACCCTTTAATTGAAGAAGTGACAAAGGAAACTTATGGTTTTCTAATTTTTCAAGAACAAATAGCTTTGCTAGCATACAAACTTGGAAAAGGCATTACAATGGACGAAGCAAATCTTTTGCGCAAAGTACTTACTAAGAAAGGTACAGGTAAAGGACATGAAGTTAAACAAGCAATTAAAGAAAAATTCACCCTGGGTTGTCTTGAAAAAGGTATTACTGAAAACCAAGCTGAAGAGCTTTGGAGAAAGTTTGAGTATTTCTCTGGTTATGGTTTTAATAAGTCTCATGCTGTTTCTTATTCCATCATCTCTTTTCAATGTGCTTGGCTTTACAGCTATTATCCTACTGAATGGATGTGCGCTTTTTTGGATAGAGAGCCCGACTCACGCAAAGAGAAAGCGATTAACATTGCTAAAGCTCATGGTTTTTCTATCCGTCCTATTGATATTAATGTTTCTGGTGAAAATTGGGAAGCTATCGACGCAACTTCTTTAGTGGCGCCACTTACAACAATTAAGGGTTTAGGTGACAAAGCTATCGAAGAGATATTAATTAATCGCCCTTTCAACGTTGTCGAAGATCTGCTGTTTAATGATGACATAGTTTATCGTAAGTTAAATAAAAAATCTTTAGATGCTCTTTGTCGCGGCGGTGCCTTAAGTGGCTTGATCGATGACAGATTTACAGGAACTAAACATTTTTGGGAAGCTTGTTGTAATAACAGACCTAAAAATCCAAAGAAGCTTGGCGAGAATATTGAACAATACAAAAGCTGTGGAGACTTTACTAAAATAGAAAAAATAAAAAAGCTTGTTGAGTTGACTGGTATGTTTCCAATGGAACTTATATGTGATGAAACATACTATAACAACTTAGATTACTATAAGTTTAGATGTCCACCACTTTCAGATTTTGATCCTGCATCTCCCAAAGGCCATATGGCTATTCCGATTAGTATCAACACTAGAAAATCTAAAAACGGTAAATGGTTTGCTATAGTTGAAGTTATTGATATCAATAATGTCGTATCTAAAATAAGAATATGGAACATAGATCCTATTAAAGTCAAGAAAGATATTGTTACATATGAACAGTTTCAAATTAAAAACGTATCTTATTCAGATAGCTGGGGTTATTCTCAGAGAGGCTTAGAAACATGGGATAGGAAAGAAAAGACACCAATTGTAAACTGGAAAAGAATAACAACAAACTGGGAGGATTAATGGAAGAGTTTAGTATTATAGGGAAGGAAGGACAATACGGACAGCTCGTATTTGCTAGAGTTATAAGAAATATCACATATGATGACGAGATGAATACAGAGTCATATGAGTATGAAAAAAAATTAAGGCCCGGCTTTATTTTAGAAATCAGTGATTACTTTGAATCTTATTATTTAGTAAAATTTTTCACTGGTGAGAAAGAATACATTTGGGGCACAGATCTTTTTATAAAAAAAGAAGAAAACAACTTGACATATCTGAAGGGATAGGTTATATTAAATAAGTAACGAGGAGAAACTATGTTAGATAAAAAATTACAAAAAGAAATAATTGAAAAGTTTAAAGGTAAAGGTGGTCCACCTGACTGTGAGTCGTCTATACTTGATAGTAAAGAAGATAAAGAACATGTGGATTTATTTGCCATGGCTGCTTTGGCAGCTAAAATTGCAGAGCGATGCTGGCCATCTGTAATCTCTGCGCGTATCACGTCAACCGGAGACGGAGTGATGTATAAAATCGACCGTAAACACTTTCGTGGTCTTGAGTACGCGTTCAAAGTAAGAAAGGAGTAAAAATGAATCATTTATCGAATTGTCACGGCGAATGGAATATGTTATTCGCTTGTGCAACAACAATGCCCATCATGGGAGTTTGGCTTAAATTTAAACTAGGAGGATGTAATGACAAACGAAAAAACAAGTGTGGAATTTAGAAAAGAGATTAGGAAACTGTGCGGCTTAGATGTACATGCCAAAGCGTGGTTTACTCGCAACGAAGCAAAAGAGATATGTAAAAAAATCAATTCAGGAGCATGCTTTATTTCTGATGATAAAAGTAAACAATCTTATGTTTCTGTATCGAACATGTTTCCAACTTATATAAGAAGCTGGAAGGATCAAGTAACAGTAAATGATCATCCATCTAGAGAGAACCTAGAGATTATGTACAATATTTTGTCTAGCAAGAAAAAACCACTAGCTGCTGTGATACCTAAAGTAAAAAAGAACACAGTGATTATAAAAAACACTGCCAACAGTGTCCAAGACTTTTTGAAAAGTCTACCCCCGGAAATATCATCCAGAGCAAAGAGCATAGAATTAGTTACCTCTGGACATACCATAAAAGTTAATTTACAATAGGAGCAAAAATGATGAACGATAACATAAAAATAGTGGTGAGTCAAAACTATGAAGAGACAAAATCTAAAGAAGAGCACATTGCAGATTATATTGCAAGTCTCAAAGCGATTGAAGAGGCGATGGAGCCCTACAAAGAACAAAAGCGAGAGCTTAAAAAAGAGTACCTTGAAAAAAAATGGCTGTCCAAAGAAGACATCTCACTCTCGGTGCGAGCGTTGCGATTGCTTAAGGACAAAGTAGATATCTCTGCTTTACTTGACATGTACGATGCTCTTAAGGAGAACGAAGATGAATAGAGCCCAACGAAGAAAGTTGGGAATAAAAGGAAAAAAGCCTGATCTTGAAAAAAAGATTGGGCTTTTTGATAAACTTCCTGATCGCTGTACTAATTGTCTTTGTGCGTATGACAAGTCAGATAAAGAAATGGCTAAAACTTGGAATGTGGTTGTTAGGGAAAAAGAAGGTAAAATAAATCTTTACTGCCCAAAGTGCTGGAATGATGCACATAAATTTATTGCTGAAATGAAGGAGAAACTAAATGAGAATAAGAATAAAGAAATTGAATGACGCTGCGGTTATTCCAAAATACGCTCACTTTGGTGATGCTGCAGTTGATCTTGTAGGAATTAAAAAATGGGAGGATGATCACGGTAACCTTTGTTATGGAACTGGGCTAGCCATGGAAATCCCTGAAAATCATGTTGGTTTGTTATTTCCAAGATCTTCTATTTCAAAAACAAATCTACGACTTTGCAATTCAGTTGGAGTAATTGACTCTGGATATCGTGGAGAAATAATATTTAAATTTGATAGAAAAGGCTTTGTTGATAAAACTTATGATATTAACGATAGGGTTGGACAAATGATGATTGTACCCATTCCCTCAATACAATTTTTGGAGGTTGAAAATTTACCTAATTCTGATCGCGGATCTGGAGGGTTTGGCTCTTCTGGGAACTAATTAAAGTATGCAAGAAAAAAAACAAAACAAGAGAATTGTTTTTGAAAGTACAACACATAAACATGCACAACTTAAGGTTCGGCTTGAGTATGATAGTTTAACTCAAGCTGAATTCTTTCGTTGTTTAATTGATGGATATCTAAATAAGGATACGCGCATTTTAAAATTTATTGAGTCTTATAAACAACAAAAGGGTAAAGATTCAAAACGAAATACTAAATATAGAACAAAAGACCTACAGAAAGGCGAAGAGCTTTTAGAAAAATTTGGAATCAAAGATGCAGAGTTAGAAAATATTTTTGATTTGATTGAAGAAGAATTTCCTGATTTATAGTGTTTTTTTGTTTTTAACGTTCTATTTATTATGAATTAAGTTTTAAGGAGATATTGTATTATGAGTAATAAAAAACTTTTATCCGAAGCCCAGGTGCGCCGCTTTATGGGTCTTGCAGGGATTCGTCCTCTCAATGAGATGACTAGTGGCGCTTTAGACGAAGTGGATCTTGAAGAGAAAAGAAGAAAAACAGAAGAGATGCACGGCGATGATAAGAAACAAATGAAAGAAATGGGCAACTATAAAGAAGATGATATGAATGAAATGGCCGCCTATAAAGAAGATGATGAGATGGAAGGAGATGTTGACGTTGAGATGGAAGAGTCTCTTGTCGATGAATTCAAAGATGCCGTTGAGACAATCAAAAAGGTTGAGGCTGCTCTTTCTGGTGGTGCCATGGAAGATGAAGAAGATGAAGAAGAAGACGATATGGACATGGATATGGACAAAGAAGAAGACGATATGGAGATGGATGACAAAGAAGAGGAAGGTGATGAAGACATGGCCGATCTTGAAGAAGAACTCATGGAAGTTGATATGGAACTCACTGAAGATGAAATTGTTAGTGAAGTTGCTCGTCGTGTAGCAAAGCGTATTGTGGAAGCAAAACGTGCTCATAAAAAAATGAACGAAGCTCTTGGGCGTAATCGAACTGTTCGAAGACGTAAGTAGGAGAATCGTTGTGAAATTATCAACAGAAACACTAAGGAAAATTATCCGCGAAGAACTATCAGAGATGATGAAGCGTGATCTAAGCCTAAGTTTAGATAATCAAAAAGCAGCTCTTAAAATGGTAGAAGATGCACTTCCACCAGAAATGAAAGAGAAACTTAGAACATTGTCTGCTTCCGCTTTCGAAGCAGTTGTTAAAAGAATGATGAATACAGGCACAGGTTTTTTAGAAAAGGAAATTGTTCAAAAAGCTATCGAAGATGGTATTGGTGGAAACCCGAAAGTTAATGAAGATGCCATGATAATATTCGACATGTTGTATAGTCCCAAGGCCAAAGCGGCTCTTAAAGTTATCAGCAATGCTGCAGCCGGAGTCGGTCGCGGTGGCGTTGAAACCGATGCCGGCAAAAAAGGTGCTAGAGGCATGATGACATTTGCAGATAAAGTTTCCGAATAAAATTTCTTGACAGTTATACAAAATTGTGTTATAATATAAGGACTTGGGGAAGATTTAATCTTCAAGTCCTTTTTCATTAGGAGGTTATATGAAATACATAATAAAAAAATTAGCTAGTTTTGCTAAGGAAAAAAAGAAAACAAAAAAGAAAATAGAAAATCCAACAGAAGAAACACAAGAAACACAATCCCCAGAAGAAACACAAGAAGAAAAACAATCAATGGATGTAAAGGCTCTTCTCGCAGGAATGGCAGAAGAAATGGAATCTAGAACCATGCTACTTCAAGGAAATCTAGACGAAGAGAAGGCTGGAGAACTACTATCTGGATTTTTAGCGCTAGCAGACTTAAAGCCGCCTAAAGTAAATTTAGAAGAAGGAGAAATGCCCTATGATCCAATTACATTATACATTTCAACCTATGGTGGATCAGCAGATGAGATGTTTGGTTTATTTGATATGATGTCAATAACAAAAAAGAAATGTGTAATTGAGACAGTTGGTATGGGAAAAGTAATGTCAGCCGGAACGCTTCTTCTAGCTGCCGGTACAAAAGGGCATCGAAAGATTGGAAAAAATTGTCGGGTAATGCTTCATCAAGTTTCTGCGGGAACCTTTGGTCCTCTTTTTAACATGACAACAGAAATTGACGCCATACAATCTCTTCAAGAAAGTTATATAAATGCTATGGTTTCTTGTACTAGTTTTTCAAAAAGGAAACTTAAATCACTACTTAATGAGAGAGTTAATGTTTATCTCACAGCAGAAGAAGCTGTGGAATATGGCATTGCTGATATTATTATTTAGGAGATTACAATGGTAGATAAAGATTTTTATAACGAGGCATCCGCTGCAAAGCTTGGTTGGGACCCTTCTTGGTTTGGACTAACAGAGTATGATGCTAGGCTTGCCAAAAAGATCCGAGCTTTTCAAAGAGAGATGGGTCTTAAAGCTGATGGTATGCTAGGGCCTGTGACCTTTCGCAGACTCGTTGCTCATCGTGAAGCTGAAGAAGAATATGAAAATAATGTAACGTTTGAGCCTGGTGACAAAGCTATTCTCTACAAAGGGAAAAAGTATCCAATCAAGTGGGACAAAGTTATTCTACCGTCAGATCCTAATGGATTGCAACACACCAGTGGGTACACACCGAGCAAAAGAAAAAGAAATGTTTCTATGTTTGTTACCCACTGGGATGTTTGTCTTAACTCGCGTACATGCTATAAAATATTACAGAAGAGAGGGATCAGTATACACTTCGCCATCGACAATGACGGCACAATATACCAGTTTCTTGATATGAACGATATTGGATGGCATGCTTCAAGTCGCACAATTAACAGAAAGGCTGTTGGTGTTGAGATCTCAAATGCATATTACCCCAAGTATCAAAACTGGTATAAGAAGAATGGATTTGGAGAACGCCCAATGATTACAGATGCCTCTGTTCATGGTAAGCCTATGAAGCCCTTTATGGACTTCTACGATATTCAGAAAGAAGCACTTAAGGCGTTGATGGAAGCAGTTCATAATGCTCTTGGTATTCCTCTTGAAACACCAAAAGAACAAACAGTATCCAGAGAAGTTCGCTCTGGTAAGTTCAAGGGTTTTGTTCACCATTATCATTGCATCAAATCAAAGATTGATTGCGCCGGACTTGACCTTAAACCAATTTTAGAGGAGATAAAGGATGAGCAATAAACTCACTAAAGAAAAACTTGACTCATTGATTGAGCAGGTGTTGAATGAAAAATTAAATATTAACGTGAAAAATTTTAACAAAGATGATTTTGATCTTGAGATTTTTGGATCCAAAAGATCTAGAAAAGATGTAAAAGGTCTTGACCTAGATAGTTACAAAGCTCTCTCAAAGGCTGGTGGAGATGAAGATACGCTCACAGATAAAGACTATGAAGTAGCCGGCGTAGAAGATCCTGTTGTTAAACAAGTTATGCGTCACGGTCTTCGTCCACATAGAAGAGCAGCGATAGATCCAATTAAAGAACCAACTCAAGTTGGCGACATTGAGGATATAGATATAGATAAGCAAACTTATGAACCAGAGTCTATTGCTTTTGGACAAATGGCAAACATAGGAATGCAAGCATCTAACCCTAGCGACCCAAAACCTATTGGAAAAATGGCTGAGGGCCTAGCAGCTTCTATCTCTACATTTTTTGATGGAACAAAAACTTTTGAAGACAGGGTTATGAAGATTTCTAATTTTTCCAAAACAGTTTTTGATGAGGAAAAAATAAAAAATCTTAAAGTAACCGAGGTGTTAGCGGCATCTTTATTCTTAGATTTTTTAACAACAATTGTTCGTGAAATTGACAGCGGAGCGGGTGCGTATCAGTTTGAAGCACTACTAGCTGCAATGGCCGGTGGAGCGGTAACAGGAAAGGCAGAGGGCGATTCTGGTACAGGTCAAATGGGAGCCGTAGATTTTATAATGAATGACGGAAGTCTTGGTAGTTCTAAATATTATACTACGGTAGACTCAGGTAAAATTACGCAAGCGTATTCTGGATTTGCTGGTAAAGCAGGCAAAACAACACTCTACATAGTTGCCCAAAAGAAAGGAGATGCTAGCACAACTGTGGCATCTGGACAATCAGACCCTACAAAAATTGTACAATTAAATATCTATCTAGTATCTGTGATGCCATTGATACAGAGACCAAAAAAAGCAAGTGACTTTAAAGTCTGGGTGAATGGCGCAAAAAGCGCCAAGCCAGGGACAGCCTCCGGTGGTAAATTAAATATAAGTCGGCATATTTCTGGAAAGACACCAATAGTGATTGAGGTGGCCTCCGGCGCTCCAAAAACTTTAAAGCAATCCCTAAAGGCTAGCACAGAAAGATCAGAAAAAAAGATAAAAGATGCCTACAAATACTTCCAAGGAGTTTTCTCTGAGATGTATAAGGCAAATCAAAAAGCACAGCGTTATGCTTCTACCGGAGACAAAGATCAAGGAAATGAAGCCCTTACATCACTTAAGACTGCTGATGATAAATTTATACAATTAGCAGCAGAAATTTCTGATGCAAAAGTAGAAGATATTACCCAAGATAGAAAAATCAAAGAAAGCAAAACAAAATCACTAAAAGATCTTGACAAACTAATAGAACGTGTTATATTAGAAAGTACGAACAAATAATAATTGGAGGTTTAATGTCAAAACAATATAGCAACGGGTCTTCTTTGAACGAGAAGATCCTTAAAGGCATGAATGTTCTTGCCGATAATGTGGGCACCACCCTTGGCCCAAAGGGACGTAATGTTATTCTTTATGATAAGAAGCAAAACATCCCTGTAATCACAAAGGATGGTGTGACTATCGCAAAGTTTGTGGAACTTGACGATCCGTTTGAGAACGTTGGTGTTCAAATCCTCAAGCAAGCAGCAGAACAATCTGCAAACAAGGCTGGTGATGGAACCACAACAACAACTGTTCTCACTCGTGGAATTATCAACGAGGCACAGAAACACATCACATCCGGTCGTTCTCCGATTGAACTTAAGCGCGGGATGGATAAAGCATGTGAAGTTATATGTGAAAACCTTAAAGACATGGCTAGTCCAATTAGAACAGAAGAAGACATATTTAATGTCGCGACAATCTCAGCCAATAATGACAAGTCAATTGGAACATTGATATCAAAAGCAATTGATTCTGCCGGTAAAGATGGAACTGTACTTGTTGAAGAAGCAAGATCGGTAAACACATCATTAGATTTGATTGAAGGATTTCGTTTCGATTCTGGCTATATTTCTAATACATTTATCACGAATGAGCGCAATGGTACCGTAGACTATGATAGTCCTCTTCTGCTCGTTACAGATGAAAAAGTTGAGACAATAGAGCAAATTTTACCTACTCTAGAGTTGGCCGCAAGAGAGTCTCGTCCTCTAATTATTATTGCTGGTGACATGGAGGGTCAAGCACTAGCTGCTGTGATTGCCAATGCTGTTCGCGGTACTATGAAGGTTGCCGCTGTCAAGGCTCCAAGGTATGGTGAAGAACGAAGAAATATTTTAAAAGATCTTTGCGCTTCTGTTGGTGCAACTTTCATTACAAGAGAAAATGGATTAACGCTCAAAGAAGCAAAGCTAAATCATTTTGGTCAATCAAAAAGAATATCTGTTTCAAAAGCTTGGACAACAATTGTAGGAGGAAAAGGTAGTGAAGAAGAAATTGAGAAACGTATTGAGTCGGTCAAGGCTCTCATCGCTGAAGAAGACAATCTCAAAATCTGTGAAAGATTGCAAGAGCGCATTACTCGTCTTGCTAGTGGCGTGGCTGTTATTAGGGTAGGAGCCGCAACTGAGGTTGAGATGATTGAAAAGAAACATCGAATCGACGATGCATTGGAAGCGGTAAGGTCAGCACAAGAGGAAGGTATTCTTCCTGGTGGAGGCAAAGCACTGATTAATGCTGTGAAAAATATAGAGATACAGACAGATAATGAAGATCAAGCAGTGGGTGCCAAAATAGTTATAAGAGCTATAGAGGAGCCACTAAGGCAGATGGCTATTAACTGTGGTATGTCTCCCGACATTGTTGTTAAGCAAGTTCGAACTTTAGAAAATAATCATGGTATAAATTTTATGACTGGGGATGTTCAAAACCTTGTAGAAAAAGGAATTATTGATCCAGCTAAAGTTACCAGATGTGCATTGCAAAACGCGGTTTCTGTTGCATCAACAATTATTACAACATCCCATGCTATAGTGTCTTGAGTATACTATTTAATATAGCGGAGGATTTGTCATGACCAACAGCGACATAACACACTTGACCCAAGCCATTATGGAACTGAAAGGTCAAATTGAAAGAATGTCAGAACGCCAAGAAGAAATGGTTGATGATGTTAAAAAAATTAAAGAGGCGGTGTATAATCCGGACGAAGGGTTATATGCTCGCCTGAGAGCACTGGAGCAATGGAAAGAAAACCAAGCAAAAGTTCAATGGGCTGTAATTACAACTGTAATTGGTTTAGTAGCAGCAACTGTGTATAAAATGATACTTTCTTCTTGACAAGTGCTATAAAACATGTTATAATATATATAAACACGGAGAGAATATGAGAGTAAGAATTAGCTATTCAGTAGATCTAGATGATGTACCGAATGAATGTAGCCGTATGTTGGCTGAAGCTTTGGAAAAACTAGGAGATATCCATAGAGATATTGAAAGTTTAATTGATCAACTTGATACCGATACAGGTGTTGGTTGGCAAGTCAAAGATAAAATTACTAGATGCCGGCAAAGTTTGGCTAAAATTGATTCTGTTATGGTAGATAACGATATGATTTTAGAAGGATATTACGGAGCAAAAAACAAGAAGGAGGATGAAGATGTGGTTGACGAAGGGTGATCTGGTAAGAATACCAGCAGACAGTTGCTTAACACAAAGAGTTAATGAATTGGCTTTGATTGACAAATATACTTATTTAGAGAAACCAACGATTGGAATATTTATGAACTATACTTTCGATCACCAAGCAATAGTTTTTCTAAACAACAATTACTGGTCGGTTGATTTAAAAAATTTAAAGTATGCGGGAGTAAAAAATGTTAGTTGAATTAGTACAGATTAAACAAACAAACAGCGGAGAATATTTTTTGTCTCCAATATTTTTAAACACAACGTCGATTGTTTATTTATCAGAGAATAAAGAGTTGCGCACTAAATTACACGAAGGAAAACTAAACCTAGGACTTAATCAAAACTTCACATGCTTTACAGATGTGAGATTAAACCATACCCAAGGGTATGCTAGTACAGTTACAGTTGTTGGTGATCCTGGCTTAATCGAAACAAAAATTTTCAATAAACAACAAAGACAATTACTAAGAGGGTAGAATGACAGAACAATACAAATCTTATAAGATATACGCACTGGCAGAGTGTCCGTACTGCAATAGACTTGTACAGGCTTTAATGGATCAAAAGAAAACATTTTACGTTGAATTTTTAGACGGAAACAAAAAGAAGCTTGATGAAATGAAAAAGAAGTACAAGCAAAAAACAGTACCAATAGTAATACTTCGTGAACACTCTGAGAGTCTAATAGGTGGTTGCGATGACACACTAGATCTTTTACAACAGGAGTTAAATGAAATGAATAATATGAATGACTATACTGTGACAAAGCCGTGGGGTCACGAGATCCGCTTCGCACAGAATGAAAAATACTTGGGAAAAGTATTGTATATTGCAAAAGGCCACAGACTATCACGCCAGTATCATAAAATAAAAGATGAAAC
>MDSZ01139650.1_pt1 | contig 12321 bp, 10 predicted proteins | sample 811201 | NCBI WGS metagenome assembly MDSZ01 (sample SAMN05326647, study PRJNA326480) | marine metagenome | isolation source: seawater | place: Indian Ocean: North | collected 2010
AACAGGTCGTGGCTTACATGACGCTCACGCTTGAGCCGCTTGGTCCGATGCGTGCAGAAGGGCACATGCTCGCGACCTTTGGCCTCATCGTTCTCGCTTTCGCTGATCGAGGTATCCGACGTTGGTTGGATTCGCGGGAATCCAAGAGCGATGGGGAATCCATTCCCATCGGGTTCCGTGGTGTTCGACCGCTGGTTGACGAAGATCCTGTCCACGTGGACGGGCAGTGGAGCCCACCCGTGCGTGGCTGATCACAAGAAATCGGCCAACGACATTTGGCGCGCCCGGTCGTTGTTGAACAGGCTGTCCACCGAGGAGGCCAGCCATTCGACGTTCTGTCGGGTGTAGGTGTCGACGCCGTAGGTTTCCATGACGTGACGGGTGACTTCGATGTACTTCCGCACGGCCCCTTCGGAGACCGTGAGGGCGAGGTTGCCACCGCATTGGTCGCCTTCGGATCGGGACACGCCGTGCGCGGCGAGCCCACGGCCGCTGGCTTTGGTCAGCTGGATGCATTTGCCCGCCAACGGCATGCGTCGGTAGGAATGGCCGCATTTCACGCATCGCACCTTTTGCCGCCCATAGGCGTTCAGGTTGCCACGCAGATCGGGCAAAAAGTGCGAGCGAACCACGCTGCTGGCCACCTGACGGATGTCCACGCCACGGAGCCTGTGCCCCAAATCCAGTTGTCCGTTCATCTTGTCGATCATCGTCTCGAGGGTCTTGTACGCCGAAAGCGCGGGTCCTCGGTCCATGGCTTCGCAATCGTGGGTGAAGCCGTATCCGCGAACAGCTCCCACCGAGCCAAGGCGCCGTTCGGCGATGTCCATCATGTCAAACACGGTCTTGGGATGCGGCTGCTGCTGCGTGGCTTCGTAGAAGGCCGCCTCGTAATACCAAGCACAATCGACGTTCAGCGCTTCCTTGTCCACTTCGGTCGGATTCAGGCGGGTGGTCAGCACCAAAGGCGCATCCATCTGGCCGCCGCGGTTGGCCGGCAGGATGTCGCGGCTGAAGTTGAGCAATCCGTCCATCAGGAGCATGATGGCGTCTTCATCCCCGTCGCAGTTGCGACGCTTGGCGGCGTGGAACAAGGGGTGGGCGTACCCGCCAGAACAGTCCGCCCACCCAATGATGCGCGACAACACGCCACCCGAGGTGTGGGGTGCGAGGGCGCAGATGAGGTGGCCGACCAGGTCCTCTGGCGTCCGGACGTTGTAGAAGGCGGGCATGTCGTAGAAACGAACCAACAGGTCGTCGATGAAGGCGGCCGTGCGCAGGAAGAATTCCTTCGCGTTGGCGGCGACGATGAAGTCTTGTGGGAAGAGTTCCAGCACCTGATCGTCGTGTTCCAGGGGCGCTCCGAGGTGGTCGTGGGTGTATCCGAGGTCCAGCAAGGCCGGCACGCTGGTGCCGATTTCTTTGGGACGGAAGTGGGTGACGGGCACGTCGCTCATGTCGTACCGCACCGTACCGTCACGGAACACGGGGAGGGTGTGGTGGGCGCGCAAGATGCCCTTCTCAATCGGTTCTGGCGTCTGGTTCCTGCTGTTCAGCGTCTTGACGCATTTGACTTGCTTTGGCAGCCGGTCAAGGCCCAACCGAATCCGCGCATCTTCGAGCAGCGTGTCGAGTTCAATGGTCTGCAGTTCGCCCCTGCGGCGCCCATCAGCGCGTGCGTTGCCCGCCATCTCGGTGGGTCCGCCACAGGTTTCCCCGGCCCTTGGCCGACCCATGTCGTCCACCTTGCGGTGGTGGCAGTTGAGGTGCGGGCTCTCTTTCCCACACACGGTGCACACGCGTCGGCCGACCTGAACGCGAATGGTACGCTTTTCCTCAGCGTTGGCCAGCAAGCGTTGCGCTCCGCCGTTCATGTCGATGGGGAACAGGGCGTGGGACATCGGGCTCATCACGCGCGCCGCGGCTTTCTCGGGACGCCCCATGCGGCATCCCACGCGAACGGGAGCGCTGTGTTCCCACCGCAGGTGTGAAGCCCGACGGACCAGAGGGAGCAATCCGTCCACGATGTGATCGTCTTCCAGCCGTTGCGCGGCGTGGTAGGCTTTGGCATCGGCCGGTCCAGGATCCGGGACCTCAGCTGCCGCCTGGCGGCCGACCTCATCGGTTTCGGCGATGCCCAATCCGCGCTGGCGGGCGTCGGTTTCTGCGGCGATGCGGACCGTGGCGCGTTCCATCTCAAGCGCTTGGGTCCGGGCGCGCTCCGCTTCGAGCAGGGCTGCTGCTTCGCGCAAGTCGGCGATTCGGCGTTTGACGGACGCCATCATGTCCTCGACGGCCAGCGGTTGTGCGCCATCGCTGCTGAAGCCAAAACCCTCGAGCATCGCTTCCCACCCACCTGTGAGCAGAAGGTCATCGCCGTCGTGGCGGTGCGCCACACCAAGCAAGAGCGCAGCGCCCTTGGCCAGACCGTGCTGGAAGAACGTCCACCATTCCGGCGTTCCTCCTGTGAAGATGCCCCCCTCCGGGCGAACCGCAGGACCTGGAATGGGGCGTGTGCCTGCCTCAGGCTCGGACTCGGGGCGCAACTCGTCCATCACGTCGGCCGACCAGTTGGACACGCCGCCGGTGATCCGCAACACCCGCTGACCGTCCTTGTCTTCGATGGTTGCACCAGACAAGAGGTCGAGCCACGCCGGCATCCACTCGATGGGCAGGTCGAGGAACCAGGGGTTGTTGGGCGGCGCCATCGACGTGCCAAAGCGCAGCGCGACACCCTTCGCTTGGCCCCACGTCAACACCCGTCGACGCAGCCATGGATGCCACGCGTTGCGGGCCAGCGCACGGGCCGCATCGTCTTCCCCGAGCGCGCGTCCGGGCACGCCGTCGGGCATGCCTGAACGGTTGCATTCGAGCAGCGACGCAAGGTCCGTCACGTCCTCCTCCGTCGCCAGCGCGTTGAGCATGTCCGAGGCCCACCAATCGGTCGTGTAGCCGGCGGGAACCAGCGACTTGTTGTTCTCCATGAATTCGCCGTAGCCCAACACCAACTCGCCGTTGTCCCACACCGATCCGACCTCGGGGCGCAAGGCGAGGTAGGCGTTCAGGTCGTCCACGCGGCGGAAGGTACCGTTGCGCAGGATAATCCACGGCCCATCGCTTTCGTCGCATGGCGTGATGGCGCAGGCTTTGCCGGGGCGCTCAATTTTCATCTGCGTCCCGACGGTGATGAAGTCGTCCATGGCGGCCATGCACGCCGGATTGGCGCTGGCAGCGGCCAAGCCTGAGGGCCGGGCGCGGCCGTACCGCAAGCGGAATCCACCGGCTTCCAACGGGGCGCCGAAGACCGGTCGACCCGCGATGATGTCGTTCATGAATTTGGAAATGGGAGGCACACGTCGGGATTTGAAATCCTTCGCGCCCCCCTCTTCCTTCGCCTTGCCCTTGGCGGCGAACTTGGAGATGAAATCCCAGCCAGGCACCTTCAGGCGCTCCGTGTGCTTCTGAATCTTGGGCGCCTTCAGGCACATGCCTTCACCGATGACCAGCAACACACCGCCGCGGATGCGGGTGTCGTCGATGTTGCGCACACGGCCGTAGCCGGCGCATTCGATGCGTTCGGTGGATTCACCGTTGATCATGATGGGACAGGCCCGCACAATCTCCTCGATTTCTGCCGGGGAGGGGCGGTACTGCAGGTTGCCGCGGAAGAGCCCGAACTCTTCCTTGACGCGCTCCACCTCAGGGTCCGTGGGCTTGTAGGGGTCGATGCCCAATTCGCGGCGGATCATGTCCGCAATGAGCACCGCGAGGGCTTGCGCGGTTCCACCGGCTGCCCGGATGGGTCCGGCGAAGAAGACGGAGACGAAGGAGGAACCGTCGACGTTGCTCAGCAAGCGAACTTCGGAAATGCCCTCCAGCGGAGCGACCAGCACGGCCTCGGTCAGGACCGCCAAACCGACGCGCAGGCCCACATCGATGCTCTTGACCATGTCGTAGCCCTTGTCGCGGAAGGCCGAAGCGACCTTTTGCGCCATCAGGATGGAGGTCGTTTCACGGTCGTGCTCGGCCAGCATCGCTCGGATGTCGTCGGCCACGGGATGACCGTCGAGGTGCTCGACAAGCAGCTTCTCGGTGCGGCTGGCCAGATCGGCGGCCCGTGGAATCTCCACGTGGTCGCGCGGGTCGAAGCGCTTGGCACGCGCTTCTTCCGCAATGGTGTACGCCTCCTCGGTTCGCTCGTCCAACCAAAGCTGGTACCGCTCCATTTCTGCTTCCAAGCGGGCCACGTCAAGCCCGAGCAACGGGTCATGCTGTGGGGCGCCGACAGCCTCGGTCGACGCCATAACCGAACAGTCCGGGCGACCGTTCATCAATCCAACGTCGTGCTCGGGAAGGTTGATGCTCCCACCGCCGGGCCTTGGTGCCATGACGGTCGACGCCAGCCTCGCCGAGGACGCACGACGGGCCCGGCTCGTCGACCTCGTGCGTGACCTTTCCTTCCTCGACGGCGGCAGCGACGACGCCTTCACCTTGGCCAGCGGCCGCACCTCGCGCTGGTTCTTTGACCTCAAACCCGCCATGATGCACCCTGAGGCTGCTCGCCTGATCGGCGCCCTCATCTGTGCCCGTCTGCCGGCCTACGGGGCCGACATCGTGGGCGGACTGGAGTTGGGTGCTGTGCCGCTCACGGCGCTGGTCATCGCCAGCGCAGATGCGCCCGAGACGCTTCGTGGCATCATGGTCCGCAAGGAACCCAAGGGGCGCGGTGGGCGGAAGACGAACAATCCCCCAGGCGTGGAAGGCTCCTCCCTCTCTGGCGGCGGTCGAATCGTGGTGCTCGAAGACGTCACCACCACCGGCGGCTCAGCGGTGAAGGCCGTGCAGCGCCTTCAGGCGGAAACCGAGTGCGAGGTCGTCGGCGTCATCTCCATCCTCGACCGTCAGGAAGGCGGGGCTGAGGCCTTTGCCGCCGCGGGCATTCCTTTCGAAAGCCTGCTCGTGCGTTCGGACATCGCAGGGTGATCCCATGCCGCACGAGGTCCTCGTTCCAGCCGAGCTGGACCCGGACCCTTCACTTTCGGTTGTTCGTGATCCGACCGCGCCGGACGGCTTGTCCTTCGTGCACGGCGAGGCTGCAAAACCCCTGGCCACGCCATGGCAGGTGGCGGCCGAGCGTGCGGCCTTGCTCAATCCAGACCGCCTTCCTGTGGGGGCCGTCCTCGACGTGGCTTGCGGCAGCGGCGTGCAGCTGGCGGCCCTGGCCGCCATCATGGAGCGCCCGGCCATCGGCGTCGAATTGGACCCAAGCCGAGCCCAGGCCAGCGCGCAGAACCTGCATGCGGTGGCGGCGTGGTTCGGGGCGTTGGACGCGCCGTGGTTCCAAGCCTCCCGCATCCTTGTGGGTGACGGGACCGACGCGAAGGGCGTGCTTGAGGCCGTTGAAGGAGCCCCCATTGGGCTGCTTCAACTCGACCCCGCCCGTCCTCGAAATTCGCGCACGCACGACCTTGAGGAGATGGCCCCCTCGCCCAACGCCGTCCTTCGGTCATGGGCCGAACACCTCGCCCTGGGTCCAGACGGGCCCGCGGTGCTGCTCGACCTCTCGCCACGGCTGACCCACGAGCAACGCTTGGCGGTGGAAGCGGTGATCGATGCGCACCTTCCCGGTGTGCAGCGCACGTGGGTGTGGGGCTCGCGCGGCGGTGGTCGCGTGGACCGGCTTTCAGCCTGGCTGGGCGGGGCTTCCTCGCCCGAGGTGGCTCGGCGCTTTGTGCGGTATCCTGCCGATGGTTCCCTCCCCCTCATCGTCGAAGGCGGCCGTCCGCTCCCCCTCGGCGAAGACCTGCCAACGCTGGTGCGCCGGCCACCACGCCGCGGCGAACAGGTCAGCCTGATCGACGCCGCCCTGTTGGCCTCAGGCTTGGCCGAGGCGTGGCTTACCGGCCATCTGGGCCAAGATGCCGCCGTGTCCTGGACCGCGGTGGAAGGACGTCGCCCACAGGTGCATCATGATGCTGCGCTCAACCTGACCTCCGAAGAGCGTGGCTTGGTGCAAGCCACCGGGCGCATTGCTGCAGTGGTCCATCAGGCGCCCAGCGAGGGCACCATCGACGACCTCGTGACCTTGGCCTTGGAGCATGACGTGGCCCGGTTGACGCTCAGGTGCACCCTGCCCGCAGACCTTCAGCCGAAACTTCAGGGCTCCCTCGACCGGCAATTGTCACGCCGGCATGGGCGCCGTCATGCGTTCCTTTGCCATGCGGGGCAGGGGCCTGATGTGCATCTGCTCTGCGTGGGTCCAACCGTTCAAGAAGGGAAGCGCTGAACGCGACGCTGCGCCTCATGGCGACGGCTTCCCAGCGCCGTGGTCTTCAAATAGGGGAGTTCGGTCGGCACGTTGCTCGACACCATGTCGAATGCGAAGGAGGCATCACGGATGGCCAAGAAGGACGAAGACCTCGGAGACGATTTCTCCTACATCATCCGCATGTCGGACACCGACGTGGACGGGCTCCGTCCCCTCGGATCGGCGCTGACCGCCATCAACGGTGTGGGCGCCCGCACCGCCATCCAAATCTGCCGCCAAACCGGCTTTGAGCCGAACCGCTTGGCCGGCCACCTGACCGCCGAGGAACAGGATGTCCTCATGAAGGCCGTCGAAGACTACGCCGAGAAGGTCCCGCTGTGGATGCTCAACCGACAGCGCGACATCGAGAGCGGTGAGGAACTCCACCTCACCGGCCAGCAGGTCAAGCTCGTTCAGAAGGACGACATCGACCGGCTTCGCGCCATCAAGGCCTACCGCGGTGTGCGCCACGCCAACCGCCAGAAGGTTCGCGGTCAGCGCGGTCGTTCCAACGGCCGCTTTGGCCTGACGCTGGGTGTCCAGCGCAAGAAGTGAGGAGAAGGTGAGGCATCATGGGTGAACCGAAATTCTCGCGACCAAAGTACGACACGCCCTCCCACCCGTGGAAGGCTGACCGCATCGAGGAAGAGCACGCCATTCGTGCCAGCCACGGCCTGAAGAACATGAAGGAGATTTGGAAGGCCAAGTCCCAACTCCGCCGCCACCGCCGTCAAGCCATGCGCCTGATCGGTAACGTGGACACCACCGAAGGCCACGGCAAGCGAGAGATGGAAGACCTCCTCCACTCCCTTCACCAGAAGGGCCTCGTGGCCGCCGATGCCAGCCTTGACGACATCCTCTCCCTCGGCGTTGAAGAGATCCTCAACCGTCGCCTCCAGGCCCAAGTCTACTACAAGGGCCTCGCCAGCACCATCAAGCAGGCGCGTCAACTCATCACCCACGGCCAAATCGTCATCGGTGAGCAGAAGGTGACCATTCCGTCCTACCCCGTCTCCCGTGACGAAGAGGAACTCATCGCCTACCACCCCTCTAGCCCCCTCAACAACCCTCACCACTCCATTCGTTTGGCGATTGAAGACCGCCGCTCGGAAGCCGAGTACGCCGTCGAAGAGCAGGTGGACCCCGAGGCCACGCCCGAATTTGCGGCGGAAGTCGCCGAGGCCGCCGCTGAGGCACCCTCCGCCGACGACGACAACGGAGGTGAGGCCTGATGTCTGACCGTCGTGCCGTCGTCCACATCTTCTCGTCGTACAACAACGTCCTGATGACCGCCACCGACTTGACCGGTGCCGAGACCATCACCACCTGCTCCGGCGGACAGGTCGTCAAGACCGCCTCCGACAGCGGCGGTCAGTTCGCGGCCACCCGTGCCGCCGAGCGCCTCGCCGATGCGCTGCGTGAGAAGGAATTCACGCAACTGATCATCAAGTACCGCGCGCCTGGCGGCAACAAGGCCAACACGACCGGACCCGGTGCTCAGGCCGCCATTCGCGCCTTGACCCGTGCCGGCATGACCATCACACGCATCGAAGACGTCACTCCAATCGCCCACGACGGGACGAAGAAGAAGGGCGGCCGCCGAGGTCGCCGCGTCTGAACGAGGTGGATCAACATGAACATCGAATCCGTGAACGGTTGGCCCAAGGGCCGCAAGGCGAAGTACCTCATCAGCGACAGCGACGCTTCGCAGATCAACGCCATCCGCCGCGCCATCCTTAGCGACGTGCCCAAGTTGGCCATCGCTTTCGTCGATTTCACCCAAGGTGTCAACCAAGACAATCAGGGCGAGGTCGTGGAATCGGTGAACGCCCTGCCCGACGAGGTCATCGCCCACCGTCTGGCGATGCTCCCCATCCCCACCTATCCTGACGAAGGCATCCACTTCGTCGACGAATGCCCCAACTGCAGCACCTTGGTGGAATCCGAGCGCGGCTGCATGCAGTGTCAGGTGCTCTACTCCCTCAACGCCCGTGGCCCCTCTCCCGACGATGAGGAAGACTTCCGCACGGTTCACGTCGGCGACATGATGACGCTCTCCGACCCGATGTTCGACATTCCCGAAGAGTTCGCCCGCATCCCGCTGACGATCCTCGCCAAGGGGCAATACCTCGAGCTCTACGCCTTCGCGACTTACGGCCGTGGCCGTGATCACGTCAAGCACGCACCCGCCGCTGCCGTGGCCTTCCGCCCCCAGCGCGTCGCCGTGCTCCAGGACAAGAAGGGCGCTGAGGCCCTCTTTGGCCTCAACCTGACGACCAGCGATGGCCGCGCCATTGACGCGAAGTTGTTCACGAAGAACCGCGTCGAGGACATCGACACCGTCCATGACCTCGAGAAGGCCATCCATCAGGTTGGACCGGGCACGGGTCGCGACGAAGCCTTCGGTGAGGCCATCGTCTTCGAAGACGTCCCCGGTGCCTACGTGTTCACCTTCGAGACCGACGGCGCCATGGCGCCTGACGTGGTGATGAACGAAGCGCTGCGCGAACTCAGCGAGCGCTTCATGGGCATCTCCGGCGATCTCGAGAAGGCCCTTGCTTGAGCGCATTCCGCGTTCGGCTTCACGCACCTTGATGGACGGCGTGCTGTGCTTGTCGGTTGATGTCGAACGGTGTGGCCCACGTTGGCGGGCACATCACCTTGCTCTTCTCCATCCATGACGACGAGTTGTTGCCTCGCCGGCAGGGCAGCCGAGGTGCAGGCCTGTGTTTGGATGCAGGTGTACGCGTTCAAGCCGAGGCCACACCAGCTCCCGCTGGACAGATTTCCGAAGGGGCCATTCCCGCCCCACGAGCGCCGTCTCAACCCGGCTCCATCGAGGTGAGCGTCAGCGATCGCTTCGGCACACCCTGGCCTGAAGGCGAGACCATGTACGTCAAACTGGTCGAAGACCTCCGCGCAGTGAGGCGAATACCCCCCTCGACCTCATGGCGGCTGGACGTCCGTCTTGAATTGCCCATCAGCCAAGGGTTTGGCATGTCGGCGGCAGGTTTCCTCGCCGCCGCGCGTGCCGTGTTGGGCGCCAACGGCACCCCCGACGATGGATATGCTGCCCGTGTGGCTCATCGCATGGAGCGCTTGCATCGCGGTGGGCTTGGTGACGTGTTGGCCCTCCAGGCTGGAGGGATGGCCTTGCGGCGCACGCCCGGAGCACCGGACGTGGCCGGTTCAGCAGAGGGCGCCATCGTTCATGCCCCCCTTTTGCTGGTCTGGCAGCCCGATGAATCACGGCACACGTCGGCCTACATCGACCATCCCGGATGGAAACGTGCGATCACCGAGGCCGGAGAAGCCGCCCTTGGTCCTTTGATGGAGGGCCCATGGACCGCAGACCGTTGGAGCGACCTGCTCCATGCGGCCGCATCCTTCGCGACCCTGTCCGGTCTTGAGGCCGAGTCTGAACGTGCTCACCTGTTGAACAGCGTCCAATCGGTCTTGGTTGAGGCAGGCCTTGAGCGTGCTTGGACGCCCCGATTGTGCATGCTTGGCGTGTCCGTGGTGGTGGCGCCCTTGCACCCCGCGGAGGCGTCGGCGGCCGATGTGGAAGCCCTTCGTTTGCCCTTGGAATCCTTGGGCTTCGACGTCAGCATGTGCGGGATGTCTGGCCCAACATCGTCCGAAGAGGAATGATTCAATCCGAGCCGTCCTTGGAGAGCACCCAGCACCTGAAGGCTGCAACGTGGGCGGCTTGCGCCCACACTTTCCGGACATCACCAAGCATCAGCATACGGCCAAGGCGCATCACGGCACGAACGCCGACCGACAACAACGTGAGGGGATTCCATATCCTTCGTTGCACGAAACCGGCCCGAGCAGCCGCGGTTTCCAGGGCAGGAGCGCGCGTGAACAGGATGAGTGGGCGAGCGGTGGTGCGCTGCACCGCGGCGTCGACCAAGGCGTGGCTGAGCCCTTTGCCTCGGTGCAGAGGATCGATGACAACGGTGGTCAACTCGGCGGCGCAGAGGTGCTTTCTCACTTCCGTGTAGGCCATGATGCCTCCGTCGTCATCCCGCAGCACGGTGGCTTGGGCGACCCAGCGTCGTTCCCGCCCACGGCGGTAACGTGGACGCAAGTCCTCCTCCTCGCGCAGCCGCTGGAGGAGCCAACGCACATCACGTTCAGCGTCCATGACCACACGTCATTGTGCAGGACTTGGCTCTACCGCCGCCTTGCCGGCCCGAGCGGCCTTCACGTCCTCTGGCGTCAGCGGTCTTCCCTGACTCAACACGTCCACGACCGTGGCGTGGACGCGCGCATCGGCTTCCCGCTTCTCTTGAGCGCGCTTTGCGAGGGTTCGCATGGGCATCGCCATCCGGATGTTGCCGTCAAACAGCGGCGCATGTCGCGCGAGGAAGGCCCAGTAAAGGTCAGAAATGGGGCACGTGGACGAGGGCGAAAAGGCACAATCCTTGCACGCATCGCCCATTCGCTTCAGGTAGGGTGTGCCGCAAACGTACGGCTTGGTCGACATCAACGGACCCGTGGCGTAGGTGCCCATCGCGAGAACGTTGGGCTCCACGACCCAGTCGTAGGCGTCGGTGAACATGGCCCAGAACCAATCGGTCAGTTCCCGAGGACGTACACCGATCAACGTGCCAAGGTTCGCCAGCACCATCAGTCGAGGGATGTGATGGGTCCACCCGTCTTCCATCACCGCTGTGGTGACGTCATCGAGGCAGGCAAGACCACTGGGTGCTCCCCAGTACGCCACAGGAAGGGGGACATCGTCGCCAAGCGCGTCCACGCTCGTCGGTGCCTCAGGCCATGCGCCTTCCCACCCTGCAGCCGGGCGTGAACTGGTGCTCATGGCCACGTGGACGCCTTCGGTGAATCCGTTCGTGGCCTCGTGCACGTGCCGGATGAATTCGCGCCAGCCAAGCACCTGGCGGATGAACCCCTCCTTGCAGTTCAACGCGAGATCTGCATGCTCGACGTCGTGGACCACGCGCCCGGGCTGGAGGCGTCCAAGGTTGAGCAAGGTGGCGATTCGGGTGTGAAACAACGAGCGGTGCTGCACCGTCATCGCGTCCTAATATGGGCCAAACCACGGCATGGCTTCCTCCAGGGCCCAGCGCCATGCTCGCTCCGCATCGGCCGCAGAAGCAGGCAGGTCGTCGGGCGTGACGCGGCCGGGGTGATGGCCATAGGTGGATTCCACCATCGCTGCAACCTCCAGCGTGATGGCGTCAGGAGCATACGTCGGCACCTCAGGCAAGGGAACGGCTCCGTCCCACGGCAGCCTATTTTCCGCATCGAGGGACCATTTCCCTCCCACCGGCTTCCCCTCCTCTGTGATCAAGATGCGATGTGCCTTCCTTGCCTCACGGTAGAAGGCGTCCATGCGCCAAGGGCGCTTGTCCCCAACGGACCGGTCGAACAGCGCCCGGTCGGTCAACCAGCCCCCGTGTTCCTCCACCATGAGTGCGCCTCGTGCTTCCAGCGGTTCGAGGGCAAGACGGGTTTCCCGCTCGGCCCAACGCATCGCGTGCAGTGGGCCGAAGGTTTCGACGTGCGCTTCGAGAACGGCCTCGTAAGGGCGGTCGTCATGGACGACGATGACCGGATGGCCGGCCTCCTGTGCTTCAAGGGCGAAATGGCGCAGGTTGGTCAGCACCAACGCCAATTTTTGTTGATGATACGGGCGTTGATTGGCCTTCCAAGAGGTTTCAATCAGGATCAGGCCGATGGCCGATCGGGGTCGCTCTGGCGTCGGCCTCCATGGCCCCACATCGAGGTTCAGTTGATCTACGTGCACGTAGCACCAGCGCTCGACGCCGTCCATGTCCACGGGCTTCAGGGCCTTGCGGAAGACGCCCATTCAGGCCCCCCAAGCGGAAAGATCGGTCTGCTGAGCTCGGGCGCTGACTTCGCTGGGCTGCCATCCCACGGTGCAGTGCAGGTCGGCCACGGCTCGGGCTGCGCTGTCCAGCGCTGCTCCTGCGGTGCCGATCGGCGCGCCAAACGCGTCACCGATGACGCTGAAGGCTCCTTGA
>MDSZ01258507.1_pt1 | contig 12321 bp, 14 predicted proteins | sample 811201 | NCBI WGS metagenome assembly MDSZ01 (sample SAMN05326647, study PRJNA326480) | marine metagenome | isolation source: seawater | place: Indian Ocean: North | collected 2010
GCTTGCATGTATTGCTGCAATTGTTCTTCCATGAAATGAATTTTTAATACAAATAATTCTATTTTTATGTTTTTTACCAATTGAGTAAAAATATCTTCTGGCAACTTTAATTGCTGCTTCTGTAGCCTCGGCTCCACTATTTTGGAAAATAACGGAGTCTGCAAAAGTTTTTTCTGTTAATCTCTTTGCTAATCTTTCTCCCTCAGGTATTTTAAAAGCGTTAGATACATGCCAAAGTTTTTTTGATTGACTATTTATTGCGTTAATAAGTTTTTTATTTGCATGTCCAAGGGAATTTACTGCGATTCCTTGAACAAAATCTAAATATTTTTTACCATTTGATGTTATTAGAAAACTCCCCTTACCTCTAACAAAAGATAAATTTTTTCTTTTATAATTTGGTGCTAAAGCGCTCATATTTACTTATAATTTTTTTTATTTTATTTGGAAGAGTAATATACAACCTCAAGTTAAAGAATTTTATTATGTTAAAAAATAAGAAAAAAAACTTGTTTTCATTCGGAATTATGCCACATGATGTGATATATATATAATTAAATACTAAATATAGTAACAATAATGAGTTGGACTGAAGAAAAAGTTAACAAATTGAAAGAGATGTGGGGCAAAGGCCAAACTGCAAGTCAAATAGCTGAGATTATAGGTGGTGTTTCTAGAAACGCAGTAATAGGTAAAGCACACAGACTAAATTTATCTTCGAAAATAAAACAAAGATTATCATCTCAAAATCAAAAGGCCTTTAATAATAGTGAAAAAAGTGAAGTCAAATTAAAAGGTAAAAGAAACAAGTTTAAGTCATTGCTTTTAGATAAAAATTTCGAGGCTGCAAAAAATTTGACTTTAGAAGAACTAACAGAAAGTACCTGCAAATACATGGAGGGCAATCCTGATGAAAAAAATGCAAGTTTTTGTGGAAGAAAAACCGTCGAAAAATTTTCTTATTGCCCTTTACATTTAATGATTGTTTTCCAACCTAAAGGTAAAAAAGAAGATTTAGTAGATAAAGATGACGAAGTTCCAAAGTTTATTGAAAAAAAAATAAAATCTGCCTAATTAAATAGCTTATCTTTAGCTTTATTGTATTCTTCATCAGTTAACAAACCTTTTTTTTTAAGTTCATTTAACTTTATTATTTCATCTGAAATAGAAATATTTTCAATCTTATTAGTATTTTTTACTTCATCTTTGGAGGGATCTGAGCTATCAAAATTTGTATCTTTTATTTCATTTATATTTCTTCTTGCTTCAATACCCATACTAATAGGCTTAGCAGAAATATATACTACCAATAATAATAAAATTACACAAATACCTATGACAATATAATTAAGCATTAGTTAAAATTATATTAATTATTAATAGCAAATTGTCCTCCAGATTTCCAATTATAACTATACTTATTAATTTCATTTTCAAACTTTTTTTTTGATTCAAAACCAATATCAAAATTACATTTATACATTTTTGATCTGCAATTATCATATTTGAGTAATTTTAGTTGATCTTCAGTCAATAATGGAGTTGGTAATAACTGCAAAACTTTAGCTGAAAATTTTGCAACAGGATAAGGCAATGGTAATAAGATTCTTTTTTTGTTTATTGCGCGAAGTAATTTTTGTAAAATCTCTTTGAATGTAATCTCCTCGGGACCTACACATTCTAAGGTTAGTCCATTATGATTTTCCTCGATTAAATTTTCTATTATATCGACTAAATCACTTACATGAATTGGACTAAATTTTGTTTTTCCTTTATAGTATAACGGCATAATTGGAAGTTTGCTTAGTAATGACATAAAGCTTGTGCTAAACTTATCATCAATTGAATAAACAATTGAAGGCTTAAGAATAATTGATTTTTTAAAGTTTTCTCTAATTCTTTTCTCCCCATTAAGTTTACTAATTGCATAGTCAGAATCTTTTGCATTTTCTATTCCTAAAGCAGATAAATGAATAAATTTATCTAACTTATGCTTATTTATCAGTTTTGATAGTAGTGCTGGAAAATCTGAGTGTATAAGATTAAAATCATTTTTTTTTTTTTCAAATAGTATTCCTATGAGATTTATACAAATTGAGGATTTCTTAATAAGTTTTTCAATATTATTGCTGTCAAAATTTTTTATCTCTACCAAATCTAAATATCCAGGATTTGCTTGAGTTTTTAATATATATCCTTTTCTATGAATATTTCTTGTAACAGCAGTTATTTTATAGTTTTTTTGTGATAACTTTCTTATTAAATTTCTCCCGATTTGACCAGATGCACCGAAAAGTAGAATTTCTTTTTGTTTCATATATATATTCTAAAAATGAATATAGATATTAAATTACACATTGATGATTTGCCAGATCATTTAGTGATAAGTGACAATATTGCAGTAGATTGTGAATTTATGGGCTTAAATGTTGAAAGAGATCCCCTTTGCTTGGTTCAAATTTCAACAGGAAAAAATGATGCTCATATAATTAAATTAAATAGGGATACTTATGAAGCCACAAACCTAAAAAAGGTTTTAAAAAATAAAGAAATTAATAAAATATTTCACTACGCAAGAGCAGACTTACAGTTCATAAAAAAATATCTAAAAATTGATGTGGAAAATATAAATTGTACTAAAGTGATGAGTAAATTAGCTAGAAGCTATAGCGATAAACATGGTTTAAAAGATCTAATCAAAGAATTTACTGGAAACGATATTAGTAAGAATCTTCAATCTTCAGATTTTGGAGGAGAGTTGTCTGATAAACAGTTACAGTATTGTGCAAAAGATGTAATTTACCTTCACAAAATTTATGATTGTTTAAATAAAATTTTAATAAGAGAAAAAAGAGAAAAACTGTACCAAAATGCAATAAAGTTTATTCATAGTAGAGTAGAATTAGACTTAGCATCTTTTACATCTGATATTTGGTCCCACTGATATGAAACAAAATAAAATTAGTAATATTGCAAAAGAAGTTATTCAATTTGAAATAAATGCTCTAAAAAAATTAAAAAAATCTATAAATAGTGACTTTATAAAAGTTATTAAAACAATAATTAATTGTAAAAACGGTAAAATAATAATTTCAGGAGTTGGAAAAAGTGGAATTATTGCGAGGAAATGGGCTGCTACTTTTTCATCAACTGGAACTCCGTCTTTTTATTTAGATCCATCAAATGCAAGTCATGGGGATATGGGCCAAATTTCTTCTAATGATATTGTAATTTTAATAAGTAATAGTGGGCAAAGCCAAGAACTAAAAAATATTATACAGTATACATCAAGAAATAAAAATATTAAATTGATAGGAGTTACATCAAAGAAAGGCTCCTTACTTCATAAAAATTCTGATACCTCATTTCATATACCGTCATCAAGAGAAGCGGGGCCTGAAAATATTGTGCCCACCTCATCTACTACAACTCAGTTGGCCCTTGGGGATGCTATTGCTATAGCATGTATGATACACAAAAATTTCACTAAATTCGATTTTAAAAAATTTCATCCAGGAGGATCGTTATCTATTAAATTGAAAACTGTTAGTGATTTAATGATAACTGGGAGAAAGTTACCGATTGTTGAAGAAAATATTAGTATGAAAAAAGCTTTGCAAATTATTAATAATAAAAAATTGGGAGTTTTAATAATAAGAAATAAATTAGGGAATACTTCTGGGATAATTACAGATGGTGATTTAAAAAGAATTGCACAAAAATATAACAAATTTGATAATTTAAAAATTAAACAAGTTATGAAAAAAAATCCACTAAGTATTGAAGAAAATCAATTAGCAGCTTCAGCATTATCCATGATGAATATAAAGAAAATTACATCTTTGTGTGTTCACAGAAAAGGGAAAACAAAAAAGACTATAGGCATATTGCATATGCACGATATTTTAAGATCAAATATTAATTAATGTCTATAAAGTCTCTGCTTCAAATAATACTTTTTTTACTTATATTAATGATTATTGGAAGCATATATTTTGTATATTTCTACACTCAACCCATAGAAAAAGATGAATTAAAAGAACTTAACACAGAGACTGTAATCAATAGCCAAACTGAAAATTTGGAATTTCCAGATGAAGAAGTATCAAATAATTCCAAAAAAAAGAAAATTAATAAAGAAGAAGTAAAAATTAATTCTAATACAGATAATTCTAAAAAAATTGATAATCTTACAAAAGCAATTGAATATTCAACAATAAATAAGAATGGAGATAGTTTTAAAATATTAGCAAAGTATGGAAAAACAAATATAAAAAACACAAATATTTTAGATTTAGAAAAAGTCAATGGTATTATAAAATTGAAAAAAGGATCTAAAGTTTTGATATCTTCAGATTTTGCTGAATATAATTATAACAATCAGAATTCAAAATTTTATAGCAATGTTGAAATAAAATATGATACTAAATTGATTACTTGTGATAATTTAAAAATAATCTTAGAAGATAATTTGGCAATAGCCTATGATAATGTTTTGGTTGTAGATGATAAGTCAATAATGAAAGCAGATACAATAACTATAGATATTATAACAAAAGATATTAATATAAATTCTAAAGATAATATAAAAATTTTAGAAAATTAATGGCACTTATAAAAAAATTTAGAATTAAAAGTTACAAATTCGAGGAAGTAATTGTTGATCTTAAAAATATTTCAGTTTTTTTTAATAAAAGGCAAATTCTTAATAATTTAAATTTGAAAATTAATAAACAAGAAATTTTGGGTATGTTGGGACCAAATGGAGTTGGAAAGTCAACTATTTTTAATTTAATCACTGGTTTAAAAAACCCTAATCATGGAAGTATAATTATAGACGGTATAGATTGCACAGATCTACCAATAAACGAGAGATTTACTAAGTTTAAACTAGGTCTTGTGCCACAATATGGAGGACTGATTCACGACCTGACTTTGTTAGAAAATTTAAAATTGGTTGCTGAAATACACATAAAAGAAAAAGATCTAAGAAATCAAAAAATTAATAAACTAATAACTCAGTTTGAATTTGAAGCTCTCTTGAAAATAAAAGCTAAACATTTATCAGGAGGTCAAAAAAAGAAGCTTGTGATTGCAATGGCTTTGGTAAATGATCCTAAGATACTGTTGCTAGACGAACCTTTTGCTGCATTAGATATTCTTACAATAAAAATGTTACAAGAGATAATACTTAATTTACAATCCACTGAAGAAATTTCTGTAGTTATTTGTGATCATCAAGCTCGAGATCTTTTAAGTTGTGTAGACAGGGCGATAATACTATCTAGTGGAAAGATAATTGCTTCTGGTAGTCCAAACGAGGTTATAACTGATAAAGCAGCAAAAACTCAATATTTTGGTGATGAATTTAATATAAATTAATTCATCTATGAAAAATTATATCACAATAAAAGATAAAATAAAAAAATTTAATAAAAAAATTGAAGTAAGTGGTGATAAGAGTATTTCTATAAGGTGTGTGCTTTTAGCCTCACAAGCTATAGGAAAATCAAAAATTTACAACTTGTTAGAGTCAGACGATGTTTTGAACTCTTTAAGATCTATAAAAAAATTAGGAATAGAATATAAAAAAATTAAAAATTACTATGAGATATATGGATTTGGTATTAGTGGTTTTAATACACATAAAAAAACTGTAATTAATGCAGGAAATTCTGGAACTTTTGCTAGATTAATTTTAGGACTACTAGTCGACTCAAAAAATCAAATTGAAGTCAAGGGTGACCAAAGTTTAAGCAAAAGAGATTTTTCAAGAATTACAGAACCATTGAGTTTATTTGGTGCAAATTTTTTTTCTGAAAAGAAAAAACTACCATTAAAAATTACTGGAACTGAGTTTCTTAGGCCAATAAAATATAATGAGGAATTGGGTAGTGCGCAGTGCAAAAGTGCTGTCATGTTAGCTGCATTAAAGACAGCGGGTATAACAAAAATAAAAGCTAAAAAATCTAGAAATCATACTGAACTTTTATTTAGAAAACTTGGTGTACCAATAAAAATAATAAAAAAAGCTAATTACGATTATATTGAAGTTAAAGGAAAATATAACTTTAAAGGGTTTGAATATCATGTGCCCGGAGATATAAGCTCAAGCTCTTTTTTTATTGTTCTAACATTACTTTCTAGAAACTCAAGTTTAACAATTAAAAATGTAAACATTAATAATACCAGAACAGGAATTATTCATATATTAAATAAAATGAATGCAAAAATTTTATTTAAAAATAAAAGAAAAATGAATGGAGAATTAATTTCTGATATTTTAATAAAAAGTAGAAATAGATTTAAGAGTATTAATTGTCCAAAAAAATATAATAGTTCTGCGATAGATGAGTTTTTAGTGATATTTTTAGTAGCAGCAAAAGCAGAAGGAGTTTCAACTTTTAGTGAATTAGATGAATTAAACAAAAAAGAGAGTCCAAGGCTGGAAATTGCGATAAATTTCTTAAGGAAAATTGGTATTAAAGTAATAAGAAATAAAAATGATATAAAAATCTATGGAAATCCATATCTAAACTTAAGTGGTAATTATATAATTAAAAATTTTATGAAAGACCACAGAGTGATGATGATGTCGACGATTGCCGCTTTAACTCTAGGAGGAAAATGGAAAATATATGATGCATCTTCAAGTAAGACTTCGTTTCCTGAATTTTTTAAAATAATTAAAAAACTTGGAGCAAATATATTTTGAAATTAAGAAAAAATATCATTACTGTTGCAATTGACTCTCCCGCAGCAGCTGGAGCCGGTACTCAGGCAAAATATATTTCAAAAGAATATAACTTGCTATATTTAGATACTGGAAAAATTTATAGATATATTGGTTACTTGAGACTTAAATTTAATAATAAATTAAGTTATAGATTTATACAAAAAAAAATTAATCAATTAAATATAAAAAATTTAAAAAGTGAATTGCTCTTATCGAATAATGTTGCAAATTCAGCATCAATAATAGCGAAAGATAAAAAAATAAGAAAACTTGTAAAAAATTTTCAATTAAACTGCGCTTACAATCCACCTTTAAAATATTCAGGCTCAATTCTTGATGGTAGAGATATCACAAGTGTTATAATGAAAGATGCAATGTTTAAGTTCTATATAACTGCGAACTTAAAAATTAGAGCAAAAAGAAGATTCCTTGAATTTAAAAAAATGAATAAAAATATTACTTATAAAGAAGTACTAAAAAGCTTAAGAAATAGGGATTATTTGGATAAAAATAGAAAATATAGTCCACTAAAAAAAACCAAAGATTCAATCTTGATTAATACATCTAAATTAAGTAAGAAGTCGTGCTTTAATAAAATAAAGTCTATTATGGACAAAAAATTAAATATTTAATGGAAATTTATAAAGATCTAAAATCACCAGAAAATAAAGAGTTTGAAAAGCTCCTAAACTCTCAGCTATCCAAAGAAAAAATAGAAGAAGGTAAAATTATCGAGGGAAAAATAACTAAAATTACAGATAAGTTTGTATTTATATTTATCCCTGGACTTAAAAGTGAGCCAATTGTCGATATTAACGAATTAAAAATTATAGGTTTAAAAGATAAAGTTTCAGTCGGAGAAAATATTCCTGTCTTACTAGAAAAAATTGAGGACAAAAATGGAGAGGTAGTAGTCTCTGCTTTAAAAGCTCAAAAAATTAAAGGCTGGTATAGACTCGAAAAGGCTTACGAAGATAATGAGTCAATCCTTGGAAAAATAACAACAAAATGTAAAGGTGGTGTTATAGTTGAGCATATTGATACTGGCTCTCTAATGTTTTGCCCTGGGTCGCAAATAAGTGATAAGCCCTTAAAAAATATAGATCATTTAATTGGAGTAGAACAAAAATTTGCTATTATTAAACTAGACAAACTAAGAGGTAATGCATGCGTATCAAGAAGGCAAATTGTTTCTTCAAATAAGAGAGAAGATAAAGCAAAAATTATTGAAAAATTTAAAGTTGGTGACATCATTAAAGATGCTGTAGTAAAAGGATATTCTTCATTTGGTTGTTTTTTTGAGGTAAATAATGAAATAGATGTGCTAGTTCATTTACAAGAAATATCTTACTCAAGAGTAAATCATCCTGATGAGATATTTAATATTGGCGAGAAGCATGATTTAAAAGTTATATCAATAGACAAGGAAAAACTTCAGATCGGATGCTCAATAAAGCAACTTTCACCTGACCCATTTGAACATATATCAAATTATGAGATAGGTGGAAAATATAAAGTAAAAGTAGATAAAATTACTGACTATGGATGTTTTTGTTCATTAGAACCTGGATTGAGCACTCTGTTACATAGTAGTGAAATGAGCTGGACAAAAAGGAACATCATACCAAAGAAATTGTTTAAAGTTGGTGATATGATTGATTGTGTAATAACAGAGATAGATAAGGAAAAGAGAAGAATAGCTATTTCGCACAAACTAACATTAGATAATCCATACCAAACTTTTGTTGACAAGTATCCAGTTGGAAGTGAGGTGAAGGGAGTTATATCAAGCTCTAATGAGTATGCTTTATATGTGAGACTTGAAAATTTAGAAATTGATGGTTTTTTACATGCTAATGATTTGAGTTATCTTAATAATGCTGAAGAGGAGCTTAAAAAATTCAGAAAAGGTGATGAATTAAAAGTTAAGGTTTTAGAAATAAAAACAGAAGAACAAAAAATTAGAGTTGGTTTAAAACAACTTGGAAAAGATCCATTTGAATGGTTTAAAGGCAAAAAAGTTAATGACATTATAACTGTGCAAGTAGTATCAACTGACAATAAAGGTTTAATGGTTAAACCAGAAAATTGTGAATTAGAATTTTTAATTAAAAAATCAAACATTGCAGTTAATGCATCAGACGCTAGACCATCAAGATTTGTTGGTGGTGAAAGAATAGATGCTGCAATATCAGAATTAAATTATGATAAAAGAAAAGCTAGCTTAAGTATTAAATTACTTGAAGAACTTCAAAACAAAGAAGCCGTATCAAAATTTTCAAGTCCATTGAGTGGAAAAAACCTACCATTTTCGTCTCTTTCAGAACAATTGGAAGATAAAAAAGATAAGGATGATCAGTAATTAATTGTCTACAAAAAAATCAGATCTAATAAATAAACTTTCATCTTACTACCCAAATTTCATTAAAAGAGACCTAAAAAAAGTTATTGAAATTTTTATATCCGAAGTAAGATTTTCGTTAAAAAGGCATGAAAGAATAGAGCTAAGAGATGTTTTTTCAATAGAGCCTAAGCTACAGAAGTCTAGAATAGCAAGAAACCCCAAAACAAACGAAAGAATTTTTGTTAAAGAGAAGTATTCGCTTAACTTTAAAGCCTCAAAGCTATGGACAAAAAAAATAAATGAAAAAAAATAAAATATTTATAGCGTGCGATAGTACAAAAATCTCTAAAATACGTCATATTATAAATTTAACAAAAAATAAGAAACTAACTATAGGGTATAAATTTGGACTAGAATTTTTAAACTCTAAGAATGGAAGAAAATTTATTTCAAGACTTAGAAATAAAATTATATTTGGTGATTACAAAATATCAGATATACCTAACACTTGTGTTTCAACAATTGAGGCTGTTAAGGACTTAAAATTTAATTATATTACTATTCATATAAACTGTGGTTTTCAAGCACTAAAAGCAGCAAAAAGAGTTTCGGGTAAATGTAAACTTGTAGGTGTCACAACTCTGACTTCTTTGAATAATTATTCCCTTAAACAAATTGGATTTAATAAGAATGTTGAGCAACTTGTTATTCATCAAGCAAAACTAGCAAACAAAGCAAATCTTGATGCAATAGTGTGCAGTCCTAAAGAAGTAAAATTGGTAAAAAAGGTATTTAAAAAAGAGGTTATTACTCCAGGAGTGAGGTTTGATTATGATAATAATGATCAAAAAAGAGTTACAACACCAAATGAAGCATTTAAAAATGGTAGCGATTGGATTGTAATTGGTAGGCCAATAACCAAAGGTAATATAAAAAATAATATTCAAAAATTAATAGATCATCTTAGTTAATTATGGATGCAAAGATTTGTGGTATAAAAAGTTCGAAAATTTTAAATTATCTTGTTAATCACAAATTTCCACCCAAGTATATAGGCTTTATTAGCAATTATCCAAAATCAAAAAGACATGTTAATTATGAAAATTTAAAAGATTTAATTAATATAAAAAATAGAAAAAATATTAATTTTGTTTCAGTCTTGGTAGATCCAGATGATGAAATTTTAAATAAAATAAGTAAATTAAATTTTGATTATTTACAGTTATATGATGTTGATCCTGAGAAGACTTTAGATATAAAAAAAAGATTAAATATAAAGATTATAAGTGCTATTACTGTTCAGAATTTAAATGATGTCTGTTTGTACAAGAAATACAAAAATATATCTGAAATAATTTTATTTGATGGAAAAGGATATGAGGAGTCTATTGGATTTGACCATAATTTTTTGAAAAATGTTACTGATAATATTAAGATTATGTTAGCGGGCAATATTCAATACAATGAGAAACTTGATAAATATAGAAAAATAACAGATATTGTAGACTTATCAGGAAGTTTAGAAACTAAAGGAGAAAAAGATATTTCAAAAATAAATATTTTTTTAGAAAATATTAATTATTTAAAAAATGAAAATTAAGAAAAATATTCCATTAATTGACCAGCATGACAAGTTAGGTTTTTGGGGAGGTAAATTTGGTGGCAGTTATATTCCTGAAACATTAAAAAAACCAGTAAATGAGCTAACGGAAAAGTTTAAAAAATTGCGCAAAAACAAGTCTTTTATAGCTAAGAGAGATTTTTATTTTAAAAGCTATATTGGGTCACCAACAAGATTTATAAAATTAGATAACTTATCAAAACACTTAGGTGGTGCGGAAATTTGGGCAAAAGTCGTATCTGACGCAAATGGTGGTGCACATAAAATATATAACGCCACTGTCCATGCCCTAATATGCAAAGCTATGGGTAAAAAGTATATTATTGGTGATACCGGCGCCGGATATGCTGGAAAAATGTTAAGCATGGCAGCTAAAAAATTTGGTCTCAAATGTAAAATATTTATGGGTGCGAAAGATATAAAAAGACAAAAACCCAATTGTGATGCAATAAGAAAAAATGGGGCTGAAATTGTTCCTGTTACGACAGGAAGTCAAACATTAGTAGATGCTGTAAGCGAGTGTATGCGATATTGGGTATCAAATTGTGATACTACTCATATGTGTGTAGGGTCTACAGTTGGTCCAAATATATTTGTGAAAATATGTGGATGGAGTACTGCCCAAATATCAAGAGAATTAAAAGCTCAATTAATTTTAGAATTCAAGAATATACCAAAAAAAATAAAGCTTATTAATTGTGTTGGTGGAGGAAGCTCTGCATATGGCTTTTGGAGTGAGTTTATAGATTATCCAAAAACTCAAATAGAATTAATTGGGGTCGAAGCAGGTGGACCAAAAAATTCTAAACTTCATGCTGCTCCTTTAAGTAGAAATGCAAAATTAGGAATATTACATGGAGCAGCATCTTATGTTTGTCAAGATAAAGAAGGACAAATTAACGAGACAGAATCTATAAGTGCAGGACTTGATTATCCAGGTGTAAGTCCAATTCATTGTTTTCTAAAAGATGCCAAAAGAGCAAGATATACTTATGCGACTGATGAGGATGCTTTAAATGCATACAAACTTGTTACAAGATTTGAAAAACTTAATCCAAGCTTAGAACCAAGCCATGCATTTGCAGAAGCCATAAAGATTGCTCCCAAATTAAGTCAAGATAATATGATTATTGTTAATTCTTGTGGTGATGCAAAAAAAGATAGAGACATTCTTAAACAACGATTAGGTAAAAAATGAATTCACCAATTGCTGAAGCATTTATAAAAGCAAACAAAAATAAAAGACCTGCTTTACTAACTTATACTGTTGCTGGAGACAACAGTAAAAAAAAATCTCTACAAATATTGAATGCTATTTCTAATTATGCTGATATTTGTGAAATAGGATTTCCTCACAATACTCCAATTGCAGATGGTGGACAAATACAAACTAGTGCATACAGGGCAATAAAAAATGGAATAAGAATTTCAGACGTTTTTGATATAGTGTCAATTTACAGAAAAAATAAAAATTCAAAACCTATTATATTAATGGGTTACTATAATATGATTTTCCAATATGGTGAAAATAAGTTTTTAAAAAGTTGTAAAAAATCTGGAGTAGATGGTCTTATTGTTGTTGATTTGCCTTGGCCTGAGAATAAAAAATTTGCAAAAAAA
>MDSZ01087391.1_pt1 | contig 12320 bp, 4 predicted proteins | sample 811201 | NCBI WGS metagenome assembly MDSZ01 (sample SAMN05326647, study PRJNA326480) | marine metagenome | isolation source: seawater | place: Indian Ocean: North | collected 2010
AAGACAAAAATAAAATATTTTTAATATTTTTTACAAAACTTCTTAAATGTGGTAAAAAATCTAGGTAATTTAAATGTAAAGCGGGATGTGGAAAACTTGTGGATAAATATTAAATATGGTTAAAGATACTTGGTCAAGGGTTAAAGCGAGTTTGTCAGAAAAACTACCGGTGCACACTATGAGCACCTGGTTCGAGCCAATAAACCCAATAGCTATTGAACAAAACGAATTATTGCTTGAGGTGCCTAATCAATTTTTTTATGATTGGATAGAGTCGCACTATCGATCAAATATTGAATCAGCATTAAAATCATCCGGGTTGGATAATGTGAAAACGAAGTTTATAGTTTCTGCAGAGATTCAAGAATTTAGAGAAGAAGAAAAACAGGGTCAAATACCTTTAAAAAAGTCTCCTTTAATTCCGGTGTTAAATAGCGACCATGTGTTTGAGAATTTCATTGAGGGAGCTAACAATCAATTTGCCAAGACCGCTGCTGAGGCTGTAGCTGAAAATCCTGGTAAGCAATTCTTTAACCCCTTGATTATATATGGTGGGACTGGATTGGGAAAAACCCATTTATTGCATGCAATTGGCAACAGGGTTCTAGAAACCTCTTCAAATAAGCGCATAGTAATAGCGACTAGTGAAAAGTTCACACTAGATTTTGTAAACGGTTTAAGAAAGAATAGAACAGTAGAGTTTGCTAGGCAATATAGAAATGCAGACCTCTTATTAATAGATGATATTCAGTTTTTCAAGGGTAAAGAACAAACCCAAGAACAATTTTTTCATACTTTTAATGAGCTATATCAATCTGGAAAGCAAATAGTTCTTACTGCAGATCGATACCCGGGCGAAATGCAAGGTTTGCAAGACAGGTTGCTTTCGCGCTTTCAATCTGGATTATCTGTAGATATCCAACCTCCAGATTTTGAAGTTCGCGTTGCAATTTTAATGGACAAGGCAGAAAGAAATGGAGTAGACCTACCATATGATGTGATTGAGTTTATTGCTACACACATGAGAACAAATATAAGAGAGTTAGAGGGAACAATTATAAGGCTTTTGGCAAGATCTTCCTTAATGAATCAAGATATTGATCATTCACTTGTAAAAGATGTGGTGAAGGAAAGGGTTGGCGAACAAGTTAATAGGGATCTTTCAATGGAAGATGTTGTTCGAAAAGTTGTTGAGGTTACAGGAATTAATGAAAATAACATTGTTGGCAAAAGTCGCAAAAAAGAAATTGTTGAAGCAAGACAAGCAGCAATGTTTTTGTGTAGAAATCTACTGGATGCTTCGCTTAGTAATGTTGGTATGCATTTTGGGGGGCGGGACCATACTACCGTTATGCATGCTATAAAGTCAATCGAGCAAAAAAGAAAAGGAAAAACGAAGGTTGGTCAAACCATAAATCAAATTATGAGCGAATTCAGCTCTCATTTTTTTTAAATTTTTAAAACCTAAACCCCTTAAAATAAAAATTTAAAAGTATATAACGGGTTTAAGCTTAATACTTAAGTAAAAAAATCTATTTCTTGACCAGAGTTAAAACCGTGGGTATATTAAGAAAAGACCAAAATAATATTTTTATTGATTACTAAAAAATTCGGTCTTTCCACACACCAAATAAAAATTAAAAACTACTAATAAATTAGGGAGGAATTAGTATGTATAAGTTGTTGTCTTTGGTTTTAATATACTTTTTTTCAACGCTGTCTGCAGATGACCATGTTTCATTGTTTTTTTCAGAATATGCTGAGGGTTCAAGTAATAATAAGTATTTAGAGATTTATAATGGCACAGGTGTAGATGTTGACCTCAGTGAATATAGTATTTCATCTTGTAGTAATGGTTGCGATGTAGATGGTGAATTCGATTATCCTAATAATATAGTTTTCAGTCCAGGTACTATTTTGCCACATGGCGAGGTTTACGTGGTTTGTCACCCATCTGCTAGTGATGGTATTGCTGCGGAGTGTGATCAAACTTTTCTTTATCTAAGTAATGGTGATGACTTTTTTGCCTTAACCGAGGCATCTGATCTTCTCGCAACGGATGTCTATTTCTCAGGTGAATTTGGTGGTGCATCTGATGAAGAAGTTGTAGGTGGTGGTGTTTATACAAAACCAGCAGGTGCTGAAAGCTGGGCTGGTTTTGCGAACGAAGATGTGAGTATTTATCCTTTTTCCTTCCCGGAGGGTGGTACCATATCCTTTGTCGCAGCTACAGCTGGAGTGGACGCTAATATTTATTTTCGTTTTGAATATCTTCCATTTCCTGATGTTGAACCAAGTTACAACACCTCAGAAATAACGATTTCAGGTTCTGATGCAAGTACATATACTGTTGATATTCCAACACAGGGCACTAACACTTTTAGTTCTTTCTTACTTTATGTTACCACACCAGATGTTGCTGTGACCATTACAGATGTCGCTGTTTCGAGGCCTGTGCCAAATGTTGTAGTAGATAAAATTGGAGATTTCGGTGTAGATCCTGGAAGCGGTTGGGATGTTGCTGGTGTCAGCAATGGAACAAAAGACTATACTCTAGTAAGAAAATCTTCAATTGCTGAAGGCAATGACGATTGGGTTGTTTCAGCTGGCGCGACCGCAGAGGACTCAGAGTGGGTCGTTAATGAAAGACCAACGGCTGACTATACCCCTTCCACTTTAGGATATCATTTAAACAACGTTTGTGAAAACCCTAGTATGTCCGTTGTCATAGAAATGTATGATTCTTGGGGTGATGGTTGGAATGGCGCAACATATACTATATACGGTGCTGGTGGTGCAGAAGAGGCTTCTGGGGGATTGAGTACGGGTTCTTTTGCTGCAGATACAGTATGCCTTTATCAGTTTGATAATTTTAATATTGTCGTAGGTGGCGGTTCATATGATTCAGAAATTTCATTTTCAGTATTAGACGCTTATGGTAATGTTTTATATGATGGTGTAGCGGATCAAGAGGCACACTATTTCGCAGTAACTGGTGTAAATGAGGTCGTAGGTTGTACAGACCCAGGCGCTGTTAACTATGATCCAAACGCAAACTCCGATAACGGAACTTGTTATTTTGAGGGTGACATTTGTGAAGCTCCTATTATGATAGATGTAGCAACAAACGAAGATGGCAATGCAGAAAGCTATGCCACAGCTTCCGCTTTATCTGAACAATGGTTTAAATATACGGCCGTTCAGACTGGAAACTTAACTGTTAGCACAGTTGGTCTTACCCCAAATGATACATATGTTAGTTTGTTAACAAGTTGTACTATTGACTCCGTAGAGATTGATGGCTCTTGGCAGTACTTTTATGCTGATGAAGTGGCCAACAATGATGATGTAGTGGTTGATGGTGGTTTGGTTTATCAGTCAGAGGTAACAATTTGTGTTACATCAGGACAGGAAATTTACATAGCTTGGCTACCTTTATATTACCCATATGAAGATACTTTCACCTTTGGAGTTTATGAAACTCCAGATATCACAACACCTGTTAACTTAGTTGGTGAAGGTTATGAAGATGGAATTATGGTTTCTTGGGACCCAATACCAAGTGGTTGTGTTTCGGCTGATGAGGCCAGGGTTAATTTGGATGTCCATAATGATTTCAGACCTATTGTTTCTAAGAACGGTGTTGTTAGTCTGAAGCCTGGCGCTGTTTTAAAAGCCCCAACTCAACTAGAAGGTGGGTCTCGCTCTGCTGATTTTACGGTAAACCAGCCTCGTAGAAATTTAACAAGAGATTGTGCTGACGGAACAACAGAGGTAACCTTCGTTGCGGTTTGTGAGGGCTTTAACTGTTATGAAAGCGAACAGTCTTACACCGTTGTTGGTTCTGATGGAACTGTTTACATTGGTGAAGCTGAGAATTCAGGCTCTACATATACTCCAATCCCTGTTTGTTTAGCAGATGGTGATTATACGGTTACAGTTTACGATTCTTGGGGTGATGGTTGGAATGGTGCCACTTTATATGCTCAAGTGGATGGCGCAAATGTTTTTTCATTTACAATTACTAGCGGAAGCGAAGGCAGTGAAACCCTTGTATTAAATTCGTCTGCTACATATGGTTGTACTGATCCAGAAGCAACAAACTATGATGCTTCAGCAACAGATGATGATGGTTCTTGTATTTATGCTGGAGATGTGTGTGAGGTTGCTTTATCTGTTTCAGATGCAGCCACAGGAGTTACAAATGGAATAGCTTCTTGGTATGAACTAACTGTTCCTCTTAGCCCTGGAAAGCTTACAGTAAGCTCTGCGGGTTTTGGTGGATTTAATTTGTATAGCACTTGCGATTTTGGTGGTGCTCCAGATTATGATGGTCAAATATATTACGAATATTTTTCTACTGGCGAAGTTCAGGAAATTGATTTCAGCTCAGCAAGCGTAGATGATGGTGAAGTTTCAATGGATACTTATTTGGGAAGCACTATATACGTTTATAGTGGAACAGGTGATATTTCTTTTACTTATGAAGAATATATTTATGGTTGTACAGATCCTAATGCTTCAAACTATGACGCAACAGCTAATGCTGACGATGGAAGTTGTGAGTGTGCTAGTTTGACAGTTGAAATGACAATGTATGACTCCTATGGTGATGGTTGGAACGGAAACACATATGCAATTGTAGATGAAGCTGGTACTATTGTCGGTTCTGGAACAATGCCTAGTATGCCTGGTGGTGGAATTGCTTACCCTGTTTCAGAGACTGTTTGTTTACCTGGAGATGGAAACTATTCAGTGTTTGTCGGTTCAGAGCCGGCTGAGGTAGGAACATATCCAAGTGAAATTTCTTGGGTCTTGACCGATGCAGAAAGTGGAGCAGAAATTTTATCTGGTGGGGCCCCATTCGGTACGGACAACACTTTCCCTGTTCCGTTACCCGATTTTACATTTGCTATTTACAGGGACGGCGCTTTAATTCAAGATGATCTCGAAACAAACTCCTATTTTGACCCTGCCTCGATTGACGACGTTGTTAATCTTGTTGGAGAGCAACAATATTGTTACACTGTAACTCAGACCGATGGTATTGGCGCCAGCGCTGTAACATCAGAACAGTCTGACCCTGCTTGTGCTGAACTTTTTGTTCCTAGTTCTTGTGAAACAGCCCAAATGGCTGAGCTTGATTCTATTAATACAATTGAAGGTGTCAACGGAAGAGATGAGTGGTTTTATCATGTAGCAACTCAGGATGGATATTTGACGATTACTTCAGATATTCCTGGTAATGATATAGTTAATAATGATACTAGGGTATTTGTTTTTGGTGGTTCTTGTGATAGCTTGATTCAAATAGGTTTTGATGATGATGGCGGTGAGGGTTATTTGTCTGTTGTAACTGTTGTTGTCTTTGAAGGTGATACTGTTTCAATATTGTTTGATAATTATTGGACTCCTGGTCCATCGATTTGGACACTTTTTGAAACTCCTGCTGGTGTAAACCCACCGTTTGGTTTTACCGCAGAAGGTGGTCATGAAAGAATACACCTTTCGTGGATGTATCCTCAGGGCCCACTTAATGTCGCATTAGCGGGTATTCACCATGATGGGAACTCTGTCGAACAAAACAGTAGAAATATTTCTCTTGGCAGGTATGATGAGCAAAAGATTTATGAACATAGGGATCAATTAATGGAAAATGCTTCTTCATTTTCAGCTTCAAGGGAACTGGACCTCACCTCTTCAATCGGTGTAGCAGCTGCAATATTAAATGAAGATGGAACGGCGGATATAATAATCAATTGGGATAATCAAAGTTCAGATGTGTCTTATGCAGATGCAATTCGTTATACGTTTCCTGCGGGAATCGTAATTAATGGAGCTGTGGATGCTTCCGGAACTATGTCTGGATCAACATCTAGCGCAGGTGATTGTAACATAACTATTGACTCAGAAACAAATTCAGTCATTTTTGGTGCTGCTGATTTTCTTGATGATAGTGAATCTGGATCTGGTTGGGGTTGTTTGAATTTAACAGTTCATCAGCACTCAATAAATGTAAGTGCATATTCAGAAGAAATATCAATTGATTATTATGCAGCAGATGATTGTTATCAATCTTGCGGAGATTTTTCAGGAACAATGGTTGCTCCAGTGCCTGAAGATAATCCATGTTTTGATGACGAATTAGAATCGGTTTATGATCATATTTTAGGTGCTCCTGAAACGTATACACCTTTGACAAGTGGTCAAAGCTTCTATCCGGATTTATCAATATGCCCTGGCGATCTTGATTTGTTCTATGTTGAGGATTTCGAATATGGTAGTCGTATTGATTTCGAAACAATTGATTTAGGTGGTTCTCAGGTCATGTGGACATTTTTCTGGGATCTGAATATCAGCGAGGACCCAATTTTTGCTACAAATTCATATGCATCTGGAGACACTGTTTCTTTTTATTATCAAAATATGGGGTCAACACCTCAAGGTCCACAACCAGGGCTTTCGACAAACCTAGCCATAGGTGTTTTTTGTAACGCACCATTAGATCAGACTGTATATTCGCTCAGCGCTAATGTTAGGCCCGCGGAGCAGTATTATTATTCTATATTTGATGCTGGTACAGATGCTGTCATTGAAGATAGTATAATGGGCTATCATTTTGTGCATCAACCGCTAGTTAATGGTCAAGAATATAGTTATTATATGAAAACCACAGATGAAATTGGTTTTACTTCTCCACCAAGCTATACGGTTTCAGCAACACCTGTAGCAGATGTTGTTAATCCTCCTCAAGACTTGGTTGGTCTCCCAGTATTACAGGGCGTTGAATTATATTGGGATGCGCCAGCTAGTGGGACTCCTGGAGAAACAATTGAAAGTGCACTTCCGATAGATATGTTACCGTTTGTAAGCGCAGGAAACACGGGTGATTTTCAGGATGATTATGAAGTTGCTTGCCCATACAGCAGTGATTCACCTGATGTAGTCTATGCTTACACAGCAACCATGGATACAGTTATATCGGTTAGTACTTGTTTGTCAAGTTACGATACTAAAGTCTTTGTCTTTGAGTCTTCTGAAGATATGATTGTGGGTTGTGATGATGACTTTTGGGGTGGTTCGAGCCCAAATTGTAATGCATGGACATCCTACATCGATTCTGTAGTTGTCACTACGGGGAACACATATTACATTGTTGTTGATGGTTATGGCGGCGGTTTTGGTCAATATCGTTTAGATGTTGATTATTTAAACCCAGCAGAATCTCCTGCCCAAATTACAAGTGTGCAACCAGGCACTGACATTGAATTAAAAGATAGGCTTGTTGAAGAGCTTTTGAGCAATAGTGATTATAATACTATAGATCAATCTAGGGCTCTTCTTTCATATGAAATATATCGAAATGATGAAATGGTTGGAACAACATCTGCCGATTTGAGAGCATATTATGATGGGCCATTAGAAACATCTGAAGAGGGAATAAGTTATTCTTATTATGTAAAAGCTGTATTTGATGGTGGAACATCTGACCCTTCTAACACTGTTTCTGTTGTACCTCAACACCCAATTGATGTTCCAGAGCCAGTTAACTTTATGGCAGAAGCAAACGGGTACATTGTTCACTTAGATTGGGAGGCTCCAGATCTTGGAGATTCTGATACAATCTACGTTGAAGATTTTAATGATGGCACATTAGGAACAATGGTTACGGAAGATTTGACTGGTGTTGGTGGTGCAATATTTCAAGTTGGAACCACAACAGACGCTACATCAGATTATTGGTCGCCACCAGACTTTGGCACGTTTGCTTTTTATAATGATGACGCAGTTGGTGAAACTGGAGGTGCTGCTCAAATCGTTTTATACTCTGCATCGATTGACCTTTCTGGGTTATCTTCAGAGGCTATAGAAGATCTTGCCTTGGTAGGTGACCTATATTATAACCAACCTAGTGGAGCTTGTGAAACAGGTGGTGCATATTCTGAAGACCTTGTTCTTGTTGTTAGAATTGATGGAGGAGAATGGGAAAGCCGTGGTTTCTTTGAACCTACTGTTGAGTGGGGTCAGGTTGTTAGGCCTTTATCCCTTCCTAGTTCAGCTTCTTCTGTTGAGGTTGGTGTAGTTTATGATGATTGTGGTGGAAACTGGGCATACGGTGTAGCTGTAGATAATTTTGCGATCACTTCTGAGCCTAGCTTGGTGTTATTAGGATATAATATATATAGAGATGATGCCTATTTAACATCTGTAGGTGTTAACAGAAATAGCTTAACAGATGTGGTTGGCGTTGAAGGCAGTTATGATTATTCCATTAGTTCAGTTGTTGAGTTATATGGTGAGTCAGACTTAGTTGGTCCTTTAACTGTGGAGATTGTTGCACCAGGTCCTGTAATGCATGCTCCTAGAGATCTAGTTGTAACCTCAAATGGTCTAGCTGCTCAGTTGGATTGGAATCCTCCTGCAGGTGGTGACCAGTGGTTCGGTTATAACAATGATCAAATAGGAAACACTATTGGAAGCACAGGTAGTTTTTCAGTTGAATTTGGTATTCGTATACCTGCAGAAGATCTTGTTGATGTTCAAGGTAAAGTGTTGAAAGAAATGCGGTTTGCAGGTGGGTCAGGAATTGCCTCAACTACATATGAGGTTCAAGTTTGGCAAGCTCAACAAAATGGATTTGAAGCAGGTTTAGAACCAGTTTTAATTTATGCTTCAGAACCAGGTCCTGGATCTATCATTGAAGAAGCTGCGTGGAATTATTATTCGTTTGATGAACCTGTAATGGTTCCGCCAATTGGAACAGAACTGTGGTTTGGTTTAAAGTGTAATTTTGCTGGAGACCCTGAAAACGGTTCTTATCCAATGGTTGTGGACAATAGTCCAGAAACTGTTAATGGTTTCAGTAACTTAGTTAGGGGTTTTGGATCAGATTGGACGACATTAGTTGATTTTGGATTCCCAGGGAATCTACTCATTGAGGGGTATATATCTGACTTTAATGAAAACTTAGCAATTAATGGTAGCTTTGAAAGCTGGTCTCCTGCGCCGGACGGTGGATGGCAAACTTTCCCTGATGGTTATGAGCGCTTAGGTTCAGATGGTAATCCATATGGAAACATTTTTGTTGACGCTGATAGTGCAGGAATATATGGCTCACCTGACGGTTCAGTTTTGGAGGTATACGATGGTGATTATGCTCTAAAGATATGGGGAATGTATGCAGGTGAAGAAGATATGTGGGGGGCCGTATATCAGACACATAGTGTAGATGCTTTAGGTGGTGTTGGTTCTATGTTTACCGCATCGGTGGCCGTTATGTCTCATGAACACGATTGGATCGGACAAGGAACAAACTACACTACTATTTGGGCTAGATATTATTCTGTTGATGAAGCTGGTGTAGAAACAGATATTGATGGTATAGAATCTGAACCTTTTGACGCGACATTCTCACCAAGTGATTGGCATAGAATTGGTTTTGATGGAATGGTTCCAGATGGTGCAACGCATGTTGATGTTGGTGTTGCTTTTTATCAGGCAAATAATGACCAAAATGGCTCAGCGTATTTTGACGATTTGGTAATCGAACACTATGGACATTCAGTAGATATGGAACCCGTTGCGATCGAAACTTCTCCGGTAAGAACTGAAGGAATGTTTGATCAGTCATTAAATCAATCTATCCCTGTTGCTTTATTTGAAGAGTACATTCCTTTCCAAAATACTCGCAATCACGATATGGTAATGGCTGGGTACAAAGTATATCGTAACAGTGAAGCGGTAGATATAATTGAAGATGAAGATATTACTGAATACTACGATATGGTTGGTGAACAGGGCATGTTTGAATATGCAGTTTCTGCGATGTATTATGATGTAGATGAGGGAGATATGGAAGAAGCGATGTCGGATATGGTAATGACTGAACTTTCAAACGTAGCACCAGCTGCTACAAACCTCATTGCTCCAGAGGATGACCTTCTGATTACATTAACACCAGAAAATATAGCAGACGAAAGTTCTTTGGGAATTTTTTGGTCAAACTCTGTTGATGGTGACGGTGAATCAGTAGAATACAGGTTAGAGCTTTGTGTTGATGAGCTTAATACTTGTATTGATTCTGTATTATCAGAAACAAATGTTTTCATTCCGTATTCAGATCTTTATGGTATAATTACTGATTCGTCTGGATTGACGATGCTAAATATTGAATGGAATGTTTATTCATCAGATGATTGGGTAGAGGTACCTTCGTCTAACGGACCTTGGTCAGTAGTTATAGATGCAGGATGGATGTTGAGTGTAGATGAGGATATTTTACCTGAAGTCTTTGCGCTTCATAACAATTATCCAAATCCGTTTAATCCTATCACAAATATCGGTTATGACGTTCCTGAGGTAAGTGATATTAAAATTGAGATATTTAACTTAGCTGGACAGAAAGTTAGAACATTGGTTTCTAAACAACATCAGCCTGGTAGGTATAAGGTTCAGTGGAATGCTACAAATGAGTTTGGATCACCTGTAGCTTCTGGTATGTATGTTTATAAAATTCATGCTAAGAACTTTGTTGCTGTTAAGAAACTGTTGTTGATGAAATAAATATTGTTGTTTAACTATTATAAAATAAGGGGCTTTATAGCCCCTTATTTGTTTATAAAAGCCGCTAGTTTAAATTTAAAAACATCAAAACATTCTATTTTATAAATTGGAGTAATAATGCAAAAAAATAGTTTAAATAAAGTTATTTTAATTGGAAATCTAGGACAAGATCCTGAGGCAAGATTCACCCCACAAGGGACAGCTGTCACTAATTTGAGTATTGCAACTAATGAATCTTGGAAAGATCAAAGTGGTGAAATGCAAGATCGCACAGAGTGGCATCGTGTAGTTATGTATGGTCGTATGGCTGAAACTGCGACAGAGTATATGAAAAAAGGTCAAATGGTTTATGTTGAAGGTAGGCTTCATACTAGAGAGTGGGAAGATCAAAATCAGATTAAACGAAAAACAACAGAAATCAGATGCGATAATTTTACGATGTTAGGAAGAAGGTCTGATTCTACAAGTGGTCAAGCGCAAGGAGGTATGTCTGCACCACCATCAGCGACCAATCCAGAAGTAGATGATGATCTTCCATTTTAATTAAATTCCTTTAACCAAACAATTAACTTATATGGACAACGTCGGGCTTCCAAAATTTATAAAGCCTAGGCCATATTGGGTACAGTACATTTCTACATACATTGTTTTTTTTCTTTCTTTATTCGTTTGTAAAATAAAAGTTAATGGGAAAAAAAACATTCCTAAGGACTCCCCATTTGTTTTAGCATCAAATCATTTTGGTTATTTTGATCCTTTTGTTTTAGTTCATGCAGTTCGTAAGCCTATTGATTTCATTATGCAAAAGGAGCTTGGTATTGAGTTTCATTTTCTTTTTGCTCCAATGATCTATGGTGCAATATTAACTGATAGGAATAAAGTTGGTCCTTCTACGATAAAAGATTCGCTTACATCTATTAAAAAAGGAAAAATTTTAGGAATATTTCCTGAAGGTGGTATTACAAGTACAAAACTTACCAAGGCAAAACTCGGCGCTGTGTTTATTGCCAGTAAAGCTAATACACAGATATTACCTGTTAGTGTAAGCGGTGGAGATAATGCATGGGACGATTTTCTTAGTGGTGTTCGATCAAGAATTACAGTTAATATAGGTAAACCATTTGGTCCAATCGAGATCAAAGGCACTAAAGAGGAAAGAGTTTCCAAGTTAGAGTATTATAGTCAAGAACTTATGTGTCGTATTGCTGCCTTACTTCCAAATGATAGACATGGCGATTATCTTAATGAAAAAAGTATAGATGAGTATCGTGCTGAAAATGAATTAGATTAATTTTAATATTATTTAAAATGACTAATAATGTCACTTATACAACAAGTTAAGTTTTTTGCATAGGGGATGTGTAGAAACTCATTTGGGCCGTGTGCATTGGATTGGGGCCCTAGTACCCCAGTAATCACGAACTGTGCTTCAGGAAATTGTCTCCCAAGCATAGCCATAAAAGGAATTGTTCCACCTTCTCCAATTGAGCAAGGCATTTGTTTGAAATACTCTTTTGATGCCTTTTCAATAGCGTTTAGTAGCCAACTTTTACTTTCTGGTGCGTTCCAACCTTCTGCTGCCTCTTCAAACTCTAATTCTACCGATGCACCATATGGAGTATTATTTTCTAATATTTTCTCTATAGCATTAACAGCTTTTTTAGAGTCTACCATTGGTGGTATTCTCATAGATAATTGAAGTGTGGTGTAAGGTCTTAATACATTTCCAGCATTTGCTGTTGATGGCATTCCATCAG
>MDSZ01166357.1_pt1 | contig 12320 bp, 10 predicted proteins | sample 811201 | NCBI WGS metagenome assembly MDSZ01 (sample SAMN05326647, study PRJNA326480) | marine metagenome | isolation source: seawater | place: Indian Ocean: North | collected 2010
ATTTGTAACGACGTATCGACCCAACCGATAAACTTAATTTTTTCTTGAAGCTTAAGTCTTTGCACCATTCTCTCTAATTTTTTTCTTTTTGGTCCACTTCCGACAATCGTCAACTTACCCGAATCGGTCTTCTTTAGAAAAAGGTTAAAAGCACTAATCGCAAGGTCGATTCTTTTTATAGAGACCAACCGACCAACTATGACAAAATGAGGTTCAGTACTTGCTTGTTTAATAGAATAGATAAAATCGTTTCTTTTTTGTTGTTCATCCCGAGTTACAGGTAAAACTGGGTTATTAATAGTCCGGATTTTTTCACGGCTTAGTCCAGCAACTTTCGCAAGGTCTAACCCTACGCCATCTGAAACAGAAATAATTGCATCTGATTCCTGGTATATATGCTTTATTAAATTTGGCACAAACCTCCATCTAAAGGTAAACCTATTTTTGAGAGAATTTATCGTTTCAGTTAAGTTTGTTCTTTCGCTTATCAGTATTTTAATCTTTTGTTTTACTAGTCGTTTCGACAAAAGAGCAGCGATATTTAAATAAGTAGTTGCAGAAATCAAAGCTAGTGGCTTGTATTCCTCCATATAAGCCGCCAGATCGCTAACAAACAATAAAGAGCGAGGAAAAAGAAGAGGAATAATTACAGGGAAAAAGGTTACCTTCAAAAGATCAGGTGCAGCTTTATAACAAGTCCATCTTGCAACTAAATTCGAACTAGGACGCATTAAGATTACATTAACTCTTGGGTCAATGTACTGGTTATCACCTTGCTTGGGTGAAAGCAAATCAACTTTAAAACCCATACAAACCAGCTGATTTGCAAGATTAACTGACATTTTTTGGACTCCGCCACCAGTTACTCCGCGGGTTAAAATCGCGATTCTATCGTATTTTTTTTTTACCATTTCTTACTAAGAAGTTAAATCCTGTAACTCAAAAGCAGAATGTAATGATCTAACCGCTAGCTCGCCATATTTTTCTTCGATAACCACCGAAATTTTTATCTCAGAAGTAGATATCATCTTGATGTTTATATTTTCCGTTGCCAACACAGAAAACATTTTACTAGCGATTCCTGCATGAGATCTCATGCCGACCCCTACGATAGATAACTTCACAATCTTATTGTCACCAGATATAACACTGCTCCCTAATTGGTTTGACAAGTTACTTAAAATTGACTTTGTTTCTTCGTAATCGTTTTTTGGAACTGTAAAAGTGAAATCAGCGATGCCATTCGATCCAATATTTTGAACAATCATATCAACTTCAATATTTTTTTCGGCAACTGGTCCTAAAATGTCAGCAGCAATTCCCGGCCTGTCCGGTACATTACTAACCATAATTTGAGCCTCATTTTTTTTCAAGGTTATACCAGAGATTATTGCCTGTTCCATGCTCATAATTTCTTCCTCATCAGTAATTAAGGTACCACAATCTTCCTCGAAGGTAGAAAGGACCCTAAGCTTCACATTATAGTTCCTTGCGAATTCAACCGCTCTAATCTGTAATACTTTTGCTCCAAGTCCTGCTAGTTCTAACATTTCCTCATACGTAATAACATCAAGTTTTCTAGCATCAGAAACGATACGAGGGTCAGTCGTAAATACTCCCTGAACATCTGTATAAATTCTGCATTCATCTACGCCAAGTGCCGCTGCAATAGCTACAGCTGACGTATCTGACCCACCTCGACCCAATGTCGTTATATTTTTATTTTCATCAACTCCTTGAAATCCCGCTATTACAACCACATCAGTATCCATCAGTTTTTTTATTTTGTCAGGTTTAATATCGAGAATTCTAGCTCGTCCATAAGAACTATCAGTTATTATGGGAACTTGCCAACCTGCCATCGGAAACGCCTTTACTCCCAGTGACTGTAAAGCAGAACACAGTAAAGCTACCGAAACCTGCTCCCCTGTAGACAAAAGAAAATCTACGGCTCTGCCTTTTTCAGAATTATATTCTTTTGCCATTCCCAAAAGTCTATTTGTCTCACCGCTCATAGCAGATACAATTACAACGAGACGAGCACCGTTCTTTTTTAACTTTTTAATCTTTTCGGCAACGAACGATATAGCTTTAATACTGCCGACTGAGGTACCACCGAATTTCAAAACTAATGATGACATTCGAGCAGGTTTCTTTAATTTAAACTTTTCATATTTTTTTTAAAACCCATTCCTTTCCTAGTTCAATCATATTTTGAAAATCAATATCAAATTCACCACCAGCTTGAGCGAGATCAGGTCTTCCTCCTCCCTTCCCTCCAAATTTTCCTACCATATGATTTACTAAGTCCACTGCACTTACCTTGTCTGACAACTCTTTGTTTACCCCAGCAATGAGTCTCACTTTTTTTCCAACAACAGAAGCAAGAATGACAATAATACCATGTTCGTTTTTACGACCTTTTAGATTATCTACTAATCTTCTTAACTCCTGAGGTTGAACATCAGTCAAGACTGTTGCGACTAATTTGACTTTATTAATCTCTTCCGCACCTTGATAAGCATTATCAAGGACTTTATCCAAAGAATTTTCCTTTTGTTTTTTTAATTTATTCTCTAGTAGAGATTTTTCTTTTATAAGATTATTTAATCTATCTACGATTTTATTTCCCGATGTATCGAGCAGGGTGCACATATTTTCAACCGTTTCCAACGCCTCATAAATTCGATTTTCGGCTTCAACACCACAAACCGCTTCAATTCGCCTAACACCAGCACCGACTGAAGACTCAGAAATAATTTTGAAGAAACCAATTTCCCCAGTTCGAGAAACGTGTGTTCCCCCACACAGCTCGAGGGAAAAATCACCCATTCCTAGAACTCTAACTTCCTTCCCATATTTCTCGTCAAAAAAAGCTGTTGCTCCTGTCTCAATAGCTTTCGAAGTCTCCATGATTTCAATATTTACCTCGAGGTTTTCTCGAATTTTATGATTTACCAAACTTTCAATTTTTTGCAATTCGCTGCGAGAAACAGCTCGTGGGTGAGAGAAGTCAAATCTCAATCTATTTGTTCCAACATAGGAACCTTTTTGTTGGATACCATCTCCTAATTGATAACGAAGAGCGGCATGTAAAAGATGAGTTGCAGAGTGATGATTAGTCGTTTTTTTTCTTTCACCCTCACCTACCGTTGCCTTAACAGTTTCTCCCTCGTGCAACGTACCCTCAACTAATTTACCGATATGAAGATGAATTTCATCCAGAACTTTTGTGTCTGTGACTTCAAAAATTCCTTTTTTAGATTTAATTATGCCGACGTCACCAATCTGTCCACCTGCTTCAGCATAAAATGGGGTTTCCTTTACGCACACAACACCAGCGTCACCTTTGGAAAGTTGTTCTCTTCTAACACCATCTAAGTAAAGTGAACAAATCTCTGTCTCTTTCTGTATTTTTGTGTAACCGCAAAATTTTTGGGTAAAGTGTGGGGTTTCGAGGGAATGTTCCGAAACACCGAGATAGTTGATACTATCGCCAAATTTGCTAGTTTTCTTTGCTAAAGACTTCTGCTTTTGCATTAACTCTTCGAAGCCTTTTAAGTCAATTCTCACGCCATACTCACTGGCAATATCATGAGTAATATCGGTTGGAAAACCATAAGTATCATATAATTCAAAAACAATATCAGCTGGCAATAAACCGCTGGTGTTCGCTTTCAGTTTTTTATCTAAAATAGAAAGGCCTCTAGTTAAGGCTGCCGAAAAACGCTCCTCCTCATCTCTAAGTGTACGAGTAATATACTCTTCTTTGTCTTGTAAATTAGTGCAAGAACTGCCCATAAGCTCAACCAAAGGCTTAACTAATCTGTAAAAAAAAGGTTTGCCATTATTTACTTTATGACCATAACGAAGAGCACGCCGAATTATTCTGCGAAGGACATACCCTCGTCCCTCATTATCTGGTATCACTCCATCCATTATCAGAAATCCAGAAGATCTGATATGATCAGAAATAATTTTTAAAATTGAATTGTCGTTTACGTGGCCGCCTAACACCCCTTGAACTTCAGAATTTAATTTTTGGAAAATATCTATCTCATAATTACTTTTTACATTTTGTAGGACAGCAGCAATCCGCTCTAAGCCCATACCGGTATCAACCGCAGGTCTGGGAAGCAGGTTTCTATTACCTTTTTGATCCATTTCATATTGCATGAAAACAAGATTCCATATTTCCACAAATCTATCGCCATTTTCGTTTATAGAGCCTGGTGGACCTCCTTTTACACTCGGTCCATGATCAAAAAATATTTCGGTGCAGGGGCCGCAAGGACCAGTGTCACCCATCGCCCAAAAGTTATCTTCCTCGCCGCATCTAATAATTTTTTCTGAAGGAACTTTTATTTTCTTTTGCCAAATTTCTGCAGCTTCACTGTCATCTTCAAAAACGGTCACTAGCAATCTTTCTTCTGGTATCTGAAATTCCCTCGTTAAAAGCTCCCAGGCTAAAGCAATCGCCTCTTCTTTAAAATAAGAACCAAAACTAAAATTTCCCAACATTTCAAAGAAAGTGTGATGACGAGAAGTAAAACCTACATTATCCAGGTCATTATGTTTTCCGCCGGCACGAACGCATCTTTGCACCGAGGTCGCAGACTCGAAGGGTGGCTGGATTTTCCCCGTAAAGTAGTCCTTGAATTGAACCATCCCTGCATTAGTAAAGAGTAAAGTTTTGTCTTGTGGCGGTATCAATGAGGAACTTTCGACAATCTTGTGGCCATTCGATTTAAAGTACTCCAGAAAGCAGTTGCGGATTTGTTGTGTCTCCATTACTACGGATGCTCCCCTAAAACACTTTTTATATCGCTATAAGCAAAACCTCGGTGCACAAGGAATCTTATTTTTTTTTCATAGTCCCTATAACATTTGCCATCGTTCTGAATTCTACCAAACTTTTTTTGAAACGCTTTTCTAGTCAATTCAGTCCAACATAGATCAAAGCCATCAAAAGATTCTTTTATATGTTGATTATCTATACCTTTTTTTTGCATTTCATGAAAAATCTTTTTTGGGCCAAATCCCAATCCAGACCTATATTTTAAATATTTATCTGCAAAAGACTTATCGTTTAGATAGTCTTTTTTCTCTAACTGGTCAAGGACGTCATTTATAATTCGAATATCGTAATTTTTTTCTTCAAGTTTTATTCTTAACTCACTTTTGGTGTGATCTCTACGAGCTAGAAGCCTTAACGCTCTGTCATAAACAGTTTTATATCCAACATCTCCATTCACGAAGAATCCTCTGTCTCTTCAACATTAGTTTGTTGATTAGAAAAATATAGACCCCTAATCTTTGTTTCGATTTCATCAGCAAGTTCTGGGTTTTCCTTAAGGTAAATTCTTACATTTTCCTTGCCTTGACCTAATCGGTCCCCCTCGTAACTATACCACGCACCAGTTTTCTCAATGATATTATTTTGAACTCCTAACTCAATTAGTTCACTATGTCTAGAAATACCCTCGTTGTACATTATGTCAAAATTCGCTTGTTTAAATGGGGGCGCGACTTTATTTTTTACAACCTTTACTCTCGTCTCATTTCCAATAATTTCGTCTCCTTTTTTCAGAGCTCCTGTTCTTCTTATATCAATTCTTACGGATGAATAAAATTTAAGAGCATTACCTCCTGTAGTTGTCTCGGGGTTCCCAAACATAACCCCTATTTTCATTCTTATTTGATTTATAAAAATAACCAAAGTATTTGAGCGTTTAATATTTCCAGTTAACTTTCTCAACGCTTGAGACATAAGACGCGCTTGCAAGCCAACATGGGTGTCACCCATATCACCTTCTATTTCAGCTTTTGGTGTCAAAGCTGCTACCGAGTCGACTACAACCAAGTCAACTGCCGCCGACCGGACCAACATATCCGTTATCTCCAACGCCTGCTCGCCAGTATCTGGCTGAGAAACAAGCAAATCCTCTACGTTCACGCCGACTTTTTCCGCATAACTCGGATCCAGAGCGTGTTCGGCATCTACGAAAGCAGCAGTCCCTCCAGCTTTTTGGATTTCCGCCACTGCATGCAATGTGAGCGTGGTTTTGCCAGAAGATTCTGGGCCATAGATCTCAACAACCCTTCCACGGGGAAATCCTCCTATTCCAAGGGCAATATCGATACTAAGTGAGCCAGAAGATACTGCATCAACCTGTATGACTGCTTCTTCGTTACCCATCCGCATAATAGAGCCTGATCCGAATTGCTTCTCAATTTGAGAAAGTGCCATTTTTAATGCTTTTTCTTTGTTTTGATCCATTCACATTCCTTTAATTAGTTACCCATTCAACAATCATTTGGGCTTATAGATTATCAATCTGCCGTCAGATATACCAGTAATTCGGACAATAAAAATTCCGTACTTAGTCTCCTAATGTCATCCCTGTTTCCATCGAAAACCTTTGTACAACTTACAATCTTCCCTGGGAAACTAAACCCGAAACAAACTGTTCCCACCGGTTTTAAAGCATTACCTCCGCCAGGGCCTGCTATCCCGCTGACGCCAACTCCAATCTCTGTAGATGCCCTAATACTTACACCTTTCGCCATTTCACAAGCGACTTCCTCACTTACTGCACCGAACTTTTTTAATGTTAAGCTATCCACTCCCAAAAACGTAATTTTTGCTTCATTAGAATAAGTTACTAGGGAACAATCGAACCACGCAGAGCAGCCTGGTATGTCTGTTATAGTTTTTCCGAACAAGCCTCCCGTGCAAGACTCTGCTGCTGCAATTTTTATATTCTTTTTTTTTAGGTGTTTGCCCAACTTGCCTGCCAAAAGATTGTTCTTATTTTCGGATATATCCACTAATTTCTTTTCTCTTTAAAAAATTTTGTTAACAGAGAACTGCAGAGATATTCTTCCACTCCACCTACGATCTCAACATTAGGGTTTTTAGCAACGATATTGTAAACACTTCCTGCTGCCCCGTTTTTTCTATCATAAGCACCGAATATCAGTGACTTAATTCTGGATTCTAAAACCGCACCTGCACACATTGGACATGGTTCCAGTGTGGTAAACAGAACACCATCATTCAGTCTATAATTGCCCAGTTTCTTTGCTGCTGCCCTAAGCACCAATATCTCAGCATGAGCGGTAGGATCTTTGCGTTGAATGGTCTGGTTAAAAGAAGACGCGATGAGTTTTTTTCCCACATAAAGTATTGCTCCGACGGGAACCTCGCCTTGTGTCGCCGCTATTTCAGCCATCCTTGCAGCCTCTCGCATTACTGACTTGCGATCCAAATCATCTCTCAGTATCGCGCATTGGTTTTTTATAGCCCAGCCGCTCATAGTATTTTTTCGGCACGGACGCTTCTTTTTTATAACAAATGAAAGAACAATAGTCTTTTCCTATCTTATCGGCAGGCTCCACAACTACGAACGGCCTTCCTTCGTCTTCAAAGTCAACATTCTCCATCGCTGCTTCATGAGCGCAGTACACAGGAAAATTCGTTCTGTTATAAGTAATCTTTTGTCCTTTTTTTATTGTCAGAAATGGATTTTTTCCTTTATATCGCCCCTCTTGCACCAATCGCCCACCGCTTCCACAAGGTTTTAGTTTAATTGTAACTTTTTCGATGTCCTCGCTTATTTCCAATGGCTGCAGGTGGCCGTGAAGACCAGATATAAACATTTTTACCTGAGTTTTTAGCTCGCTAGAAGTTTGCTTCATTTTCAATCGAATAGGTCGCCACCAGGATTTGCAACTTTCGTTCATGATCGCGTCGAGATCTTGATCACCGTATCTATTACCAATTTCTGTAAGTAAGCTTGTAACCCAATTTCGGTAAAGATCATGCATCGAAAGAAATTCATTATACATTCTATGAGTCAATTTTTTTGCTTTATCAAAGTCCTTAGCTTCAATTGCCTCAATAATCCTATCTACAGTCCGCTTCTCCATCTCACTGATTTCTTCAGGATTAAAAAATAAATTTTCATTTTTTTTATCCATTTTTTTTTGCTCCTAGTATGTGCATTAGGGGGGAATAAAAAATGAGAATACCATGAGCAAACGGCGATATAAAAACGAAATGATTGAATTGGGTAAATTTAGGCTTTAATCTCCTAAAATGAGCCGCAAAGTTGATGAGATTTCATTAAGATCCCTTTTTTTCATCTCAGGATTAGTGTACCAACCGCCCACGCTTCTTTTAATATACCTTGAAATTAATGAAGCACCTATTTGGATCATGCTAAAACGAGTTCTACCGAACAACCACAACAAAAAGAGCCTCAGAAAATTAAAAATTAAGCGGCTCATGATTTTCTCGTAAAATTTTTCCTTGGCAAAAAACGCATCAAAATTACCGCCCAAAAAACCACAACTATAAGTCCTTCTATAGATTCCACCTTGATTTTCTCCTTTCAAACATGGTTGATTCAAACTTAATTAATCAGTATTAAGCCATAAATCATACAAAATTGCTAGTGGTTAGAACTTTTTTTCCCGTGAAGTAAGATTTTTCAAATTTTTATTTACACATTTGAAATAAAAAAAAGCCAAGCGTCTTCTGCCATATTAGATTTTCTCTCAACAGAATGTGAAAGCTTAATATTTTCTCCGAACCATTCAGTTAAAACATAAGGAAACGCAACTGGACGAACCCCAAATGGGTCCATATTTGAAACACCGCCCGGACCGTGACCAGCAACTGTAAGTTCAACTATGACTAGGCCGTCAGGCTTAATCTGCTCAAGCCACGAAGCTAATGCCTTTTGCGGGTTCCAGGCTTGGTCTAATGAGTTACTATAAACAAAGTCGAAGTTGCTCACCCATTCGTCTTTTTGTTCATGAAAATCCCAAACAAATGATAAAGGAAAATTGCTCGCCGATGCTGAAATATCGGTACCAATGGCGTTGATTCTATTAAATTTTGCGCTTAAATAGCTTTGCTCATAACCATTTCTTGTCCCATGACACAAGCCTTCAATACTACCGTCTGTTTTTAGTGAAAGGGCTCTTTCTGCAACTCTGTCTAGAGTATGATCATCAGCCCATACTTTTTCTAATTTCCTAATATTATGGAAAATTTGCATTTTTTTGTACTCATCATAAGAGTCGTATTGGTATAACACAAAATCTTTATTCGCATTCTTGTGAACGACCGAAAGGTGGAGAGGGCATAGGAGAAAATTAAGTATTATTGACAAGAGACCTTGAAATATTTTAATTAACTTTTTTGTAATCTTCACTTTACTCAACCACATTAAATGTAGAATTAAAAATTATTCTATTTAATTTGAAAATTAACCTTATTAACATAGAGTACCAATCAAGGATTTAATATCTTTTATCCCGTCATCTCTCATCATTTGAATAAGTTCTCGTTTTAAATGACGGACTAAAAACGGCCCCCGGTAGATAAGAGCGGTGTACAACTGAAGTAAACTAGCGCCCCTAGCAATCCTTTCGTATGCTTCCCTCCCATCGGATATTCCGCCAACTCCTATTAGCGTCAACCGCTTACCCGAAACTTTAAAAATATCCGAAATTAATCTTGCCGCTAAATTTTTCAAAGGAGGCCCCGAAAGACCACCGCTTTCAATAGAAAGTTTATCCTGCAAATGCCAGTCTCTTTTAATAGTTGTATTTGAAACAACCAACCCTTCCAAATGGTATTTTATAGCAATATTTACTATATCCTGTAATTCTTCGTCGCTAAGATCAGGTGCAATCTTTATAAAGATACTTGATTTGATACTCTTTGATTTGATCAATTTTATCAGATTATCTAGCTCACTATTATTTTGCAAATTACGCAATCCTGGAGTATTTGGAGACGAAATATTGATAGTAAAGTAATCTGCTAATTTATCAAACTTTTCTACTCCCAAGATATAATCCTGCTCTCTTTGTAGACTATTACGGTTTGCTCCCAAGTTTATACCTACAGGACCTCTTCTTTCTAGGGTGTTGAGGTTTTTATGGGCGTAACAATGGCCCAAATTATTGAAGCCCAATCGATTTATAATCGCATTTTCCGCCTTTAATCTGAAAAGTCTGGGATAAGGATTACCATTTTGAGGTTGGGGAGTAATAGTACCTATTTCAGTAAAACCAAAGCCTAAATTCAAGACCCCATTTATAACTTCAGCGTTTTTATCAAAACCTGCCGCTAAACCGAATGGATTTGAAAACGTTTTTCCAAATAAGTTATTTCCTAAACACGGATCATCGTTATTTTTTACTCTTAAATTACCGAATAACTTTAATGCCTTAAGGGTAATTGTATGTGAAAATTCTGGGTCGAAGGCAAAAATTATTGGTCTAAAAAACTTGTAGTATTCCAAAAATTTTCCTTATTTTTTTAATTTTATCAAACATGATACCTAGATTACGCTTATGAAAAAAGACACCTATAACAAATTTAAAACATATCAATCATGTTCCAGGCCGTTAACTGTCTTTACAAACAATTTTGGAAACTTCTCCGGAATATTAAGACAAGCAAAATTGATGCTAATTTGGGAAGGATTCCTCCTCCGACGATGATGAGTATAAACACCACAGTTGCTACAAAAATAATGCTCAGCAATCTTTTTATTCCATTTGTAAGAACTTAATGAGTTTTTTCCTTTTAACAGAAAAAAAAATTTTTCGCTTATAGGCTTCATTATTATTGCCTTCTTCATGCAAAGGGTACAATTACACCTGTACAGATCGAGGAATACAGAATCTGTAAATATCTTGAAGCACACGTCACCACAATGACATGTTCCCTGATATTGCGAGATTAAGTCTTTCATATCAAGACGAACCTATCGATTAATATTAGAACAATTTAATTAAGTTTTTTTATGGCTCACAAAACAGCAATTAGGATAGCTTTGTTTATCTTTTTTTCATCGAAACTCATCATCGATTATGAAGAAAAAATATCAGGTAAAACGTCTAAAAAACTGCTGTGCTAAGTATATATTGGTTCACGATGAGCACTTTTCCAAAACAATTCTATGTTAAAATTAAAAGAACAAATTGCCTACATCTTAAAGAACTGGCAATGTCCTTATCACGAGATTTCTTATTTCTGACATATCTTCCATTGCAAAGCGTATGCCTTCCCTGCCCAATCCGGAATCTTTCACTCCACCATAAGGCATGTTATCTACCCTGTATGACGGAACATCACCTACAATTACCCCGCCTACATCAAGTTTATCCCAGGCCATTTGGACTTTATAAAAGTCTCTAGTAAATATACCAGCTTGAAGGCCAAATTTTGAATTATTTACCATATCTATAGCTTCTTTCCAGTCCGAGAATTTATCTAAAACCGCAACCGGGCCAAAAGCTTCCTCTGTACAAACTTTGGCATCAATGGGAACATTTTCAAGTAAGGTTGCTTCCAATAACGCTCCCTCACGTTTTCCACCACATAACAGCTTTCCTCCAAGCTGTTGTGCTTCATCGATCCATTGCGCCAATCTGCTAGCCTCTTTTTCAGCGATCATGGGACCAATAAAAGTAGCCTCATCCTTCGGATCACCAGCTACAAGCGACTTTGTCACCTCAACTAACCTCGTTTTAAAGGATTCATAAATACTTTGATGAATTAAAATTCTTTGAACACCAATGCAAGATTGGCCAGATTGATAAAAAGCTCCAAAAATTAATCGGTCAATCGTGTCGTTTATTTCTGCATCCGCATCAACCACCACAGCTGCGTTACCTCCCAATTCTAATACAACCTTCTTTTTGCCGCAGCGGGCTTTTAAATCCCAGCCAACCGATGGTGACCCCGTAAATGACAACAGCTTCAGGCGGTCATCAATAGTAAATAAGTCAGCACCTTGGCGAGAACACGGAAGGATTGAAAACGCTCCTTTTGGCAGGTTGGTTTCGGCTAAAACTTCGCCCATAATAATAGCACCCAAAGGGGTTCGTGAAGCGGGCTTCATAACGAACGGGCAACCAACAGCTATCGCTGGTGCAATTTTATGGGCCGCAAGATTTAAGGGGAAATTAAAAGGGGATATAAAAGAGCAAGGACCTATAGGAACTCTTTTCCACATCCCGCTATAACCTTTCGCCCTAGGACTAATATCAAGGCACTGTAACTCTCCATTAAATCTTGTAGTTTCTTCGGCTGCCACCTTGAATGTGTCAATTAATCTTTCTACCTCTCCTCTAGAATCTTTTATTGGCTTTCCCGCTTCGACACACAGTGCATAAGAAAGCTCATCGAAACGCTCCTTAAACCTAACAACACAATGCTCTAAAACAGCCTGTCTTTCAAAAGTTGGCATTTCAGCCATTAACTCCGAGGAATCAACTGCAGCTTCGATACC
>MDSZ01140385.1_pt1 | contig 12318 bp, 11 predicted proteins | sample 811201 | NCBI WGS metagenome assembly MDSZ01 (sample SAMN05326647, study PRJNA326480) | marine metagenome | isolation source: seawater | place: Indian Ocean: North | collected 2010
CTACAAAGTGCTGGCCAACGTCTCCGGTTCCGCACTGGAAAACCAGTTGCTGCAACATCCGGTGTACGACAAGCAAGTGCCTGTGCTGCTGGGTGACCATGTCTCCCTGGATGCCGGTACCGGTGCCGTACACACCGCGCCAGACCACGGTATGGAAGACTTTGAAGTAGGCAAGGCCTACGGCATTGGCACCCTCAACCTTGTGAAAGCCGACGGCACCTATACCGACGCGGCCGGCGAATTCGCTGGTGTGCACGTATACAAGGCCGATGAGCCGGTATGCGCCGCGCTGGAACGCGAAGGCAAGCTGGTACGTTCGGAAAAATTCCGCCACAGCTACCCGCACTGCTGGCGCACCAAGACCCCGCTGATTTACCGGGCTACCCCCCAGTGGTTCATCAGCATGGATAAGCTGAACCTGCGCGCCGACGCCCTCGAAGCCATCAAGGGCATCCGCTGGGTGCCGGGTTGGGGCCAGAATCGTATCGAAGCCATGTTCGAGCAGAGCCCGGACTGGTGTATCTCCCGTCAGCGCACCTGGGGCGTGCCGATCACCTTGTTTATCCACAAGGAAACCCAGGAGCTGCACCCGAACACCCAGGAGTTGATCGAGAAAGTCGCCCAGGCGGTGGAAACCGGCGGCATCGACGCCTGGTACGACATTGACCAGAACGAACTGCTGGGTGCTGACGCCGATCAGTACGAAAAAGTGCTGGATACCCTGGACGTCTGGTTTGATTCCGGTGTCACCCATGACGCTGTATTGCGGGTACGTGAAGAATTGGGCCAGTTCCCGGCCGATATGTACCTGGAAGGCTCCGACCAGCATCGTGGCTGGTTCCAGTCATCCCTGAAAACCTCCATCGCCATGAATGGCGTGGCTCCGTACAAGCAGGTGCTCACTCACGGCTTCACTGTGGATGCCAAGGGCTACAAGATGTCCAAGTCCATGGGTAACGTCATCGCCCCACAGGAGGTCATGAACGAGCTGGGTGCAGACATCCTGCGTTTGTGGGTCTCTGCCACCGACTACAGCGGTGAGATGAGTGTTTCCAAGGATATCCTGCGCCAGACTGCAGACGGCTACCGCCGTATCCGTAACACTGCACGCTTCCTGCTGAGCAACCTCACGGGGTTTGATCCGGAGCAGCACATGGTGGCGCCGGAAGACATGATCGCCCTGGACCGCTGGATGGTAGACCGTGCCCTGCAACTACAGAACGAACTGCACGAAGATTACGGCAACTATGCCTTCCTGCGGATTTACCAGAAGGTGTACAACTTCTGCGAAGCCACTCTGGGTGGTTTCTACCTGGATATCATCAAAGACCGCCAGTACACCACCCAGGCCGATAGCCTGGCGCGGCGTTCCTGCCAGACCGCCCTGTACCATGTGGCCGAAGCCCTGGTGCGCTGGATTGCGCCGATCCTGAGCTTCACCGCCGACGAAATCTGGCAGCATCTTCCGGGCAAGCGCGGTGACACCGTGTTCTACGAAACCTGGTACGAAGGCCTGACCGCGCTGCCGGAAGACTTCGAGCTGGGCCGCGACTACTGGCGTGAAATCTACGCCGTGAAAGAAGCGGTCAACAAGTGCCTGGAAGAAGCCCGTGCCCGGGGCGAAATCAAAGGCTCTTTGAGTGCCGAAGTGACCCTGTACTGCGAAGGTAGCCTGGCCGAGCGCCTGAACCGCCTGGGTGAGGAGCTGCGCTTTGTGCTGATCACATCCGAAGCCACCGTGAAGCCGGTGAGCGAAGCGGCCGGCGTGGAGCAAACCAACGTGGAAGGCCTGCTGGTGAAAGTAACCCCGGCTTCCCACGCCAAGTGCGAGCGCTGCTGGCACCATCGTGAAGACGTGGGGCAGAACGAGCAATACAGCGATTTGTGTGGCCGTTGCGTGACCAATGTGGAAGGCCCGGGTGAAACCCGTGCATACGCCTGATGGACGCGGTCATGACTGAAAGCACTGGCAGCAAACTGAAATGGCTGTGGCTGGCGGTGCTGGTCATCGCCATTGACCTGGGCACCAAGGCCGTAGCCACGGCTATGCTGACCTATGGTAACCCTGTACCGGTGCTGCCCAGCTTCAACCTGACCCTGCTGCACAACACCGGCGCGGCGTTCAGCTTCCTGGCGGACGCCGCCGGTTGGCAGCGCTGGTTCTTCGTCACCCTGGCTGTTGTGGTCAGCGTGGTGCTGACAGGCTGGCTGAGAAAACTCAAAGCCAACGAAACCTGGACCGCCATCGCCATCGTATTGATCCTCGGTGGCGCCATCGGCAACGTGTACGACCGGGTGGTGCATGGCTACGTGGTGGACTTCCTGCATTTCTACTGGCAGGACTGGCACTTCCCGGCCTTCAACCTGGCCGACACCGCCATTACCATCGGCGCTGTCATGATGATCATCGACGCATTCCGCAAACCCGCTGACGACAGCGGCAATGCCGACAGGAGCAACTGATTGCCATGAAAGAACTGCCCATCGACAAGGGAACCCGTGTAAAACTGCACTTCGCCCTCAAGTTTGAAGACGGCGAAACCGTGGACACCACCTTCGACAAAGAACCGGCCATCCTGGAAATCGGCGACGAAAACCTGCCGGAAAACTTTGAAGCCTACCTGGTGGGCCTGAAAGCCGGTGACCACAAAACCTTCGAGGTGCCGCCGGAAAAAGCCTTCGGCCAGCACAACCCCAGTAACGTGCAGACCTTCAAGCGCCACGAATTCAGCGCCGACATGGTGCTGGAGCCAGGCGTAGTGGTGTCCTTCGCCGACGCGCGCCAGCAGGAACTGCCCGGCGTGGTCAAACGGGTGGAAGGCGACCAGGTGGATGTGGACTTTAATCACCCGCTGGCAGGGCATACACTGCAGTTTGAAGTGCAGATTATCGACGTTGAACCAGCAGGGCCGACACACTGACTATGCAAATCCGACTCGCTAACCCCCGTGGCTTCTGTGCCGGCGTAGACCGCGCCATAGAAATTGTAAACCGCGCGCTGGACGTGTTCGGAGCGCCCATTTACGTGCGCCACGAAGTGGTTCACAACAAATTCGTGGTCGACAACCTGCGCAACCGGGGCGCGATCTTTGTCGACGAGTTGGACGAAGTGCCCGACGACAAACTGGTGATCTTCAGCGCCCACGGCGTCTCCCAGGCGGTACAGAACGAAGCTTCCCGCCGCGGCCTGAAAGTGTTCGACGCCACCTGCCCGCTGGTCACCAAGGTGCATATGGAAGTGATGCGCTACAGCCGCGACGGCCGCGAGTGCATCCTGATTGGCCACCATGGACACCCGGAAGTGGAAGGCACCATGGGCCAGTACGATCACAGCAACGGCGGCGACATCTACCTGGTAGAAGATGAAGCCGACGTGCAGAAGCTGGAAGTGAAAGACCCCAGCCGCTTGTCCTTCGTTACCCAGACCACCCTGTCCATGGACGATACCGCACGGGTAATCGACGCCCTGCGCGCCAAATTCCCGAAAATCGAAGGCCCCCGCAAAGACGACATCTGCTACGCCACCCAGAACCGACAGGATGCGGTCAAACAACTGGCCGGCGACTGCGATATCATGCTGGTAGTGGGCAGCCCCAATAGCTCCAACTCCAATCGCCTGCGGGAACTGGCCGAACGCATGGGCACCCCGGCCTATCTGATCGATGAAGCCGCCCAGATAGACCCCGCATGGCTGGACGGTAAAAAGGCAATCGGCGTAACGGCCGGTGCGTCTGCCCCTGAGGTGCTGGTCGCCGATGTGATCAAGCGCCTGAAAGCCCTGGGGGGCGAAGAGCCGGTGGAAGTGTCGGGCCGTGAAGAAAGCATCGTCTTTTCCATGCCCAAAGAACTTCGCATCGACGCGGTGGAATTGTGATCTGCATCATATTTTAATGGGCCAACGTCCATTCATCGGTGATAAACCGCCACTTGTCGACGACATCTGGCGGTTTTTTTATGGGGTTGTAATCTATGAACATGAAAAAATCTTTAGGGAGCTGGCTTATGCGCAGTATCCAGGCGCAGCGCGGATTTACGTTGATTGAGCTGATGGTGACTCTTGCTGTTGTAGCGATTGTTGCGACAATCGCGATTCCGGCGATGGGAGATATGATTACTAGAAGCCGGACAACCGCGGCCTTCAATGAGCTTCAAGGCCTGATCGGCTTTGCTCGGAGTGAGTCCGCAAAGCGGCCCGCAGAACCGGTATTGCTGTGCGCTTCCAACGACTCGGCAAAATGTACCGGCGAAACAGACTGGAGCGTTGGATGGATCATTGCCCGGGATGCCAACGGCAACGGAAGTGTGGATGCGGGCGAAACCATATTGAAGGTAATCGGGCCATTGCCCAGCGGCATCAAGCTGGAGGTGAAAACCGGTACCAGTGCCAGCTTTAATTCTTCCAGCCTGGCTCTCGTTCGCACTGGAGCGCCTGCTGGAGGCAACCAGGTAACGTTCAAGATGTGTGATTCTTTCGGAGCGAGCGAAGCTCGGGGTGTGGTGCTGTCGGTGTCAGGGCAGACACGATCTGCAGCAAGAGATAGCAGTGGAAACCGCGAAGACCACAACAACATTGATTTCAAGTGTTGACCAAGAAGCGGAGCGGCAACAGATGAACGGGTTTAATACGATGATTAACGGAGCAAAGGCCCAGCGGGGGATGACCTTGATTGAAATACTGGTCACCGTGTTGGTTTTGGCCGTAGGCCTGCTTGGAATGGCAAGCCTGACTGTGGGAAGTCTCAAGAATAACCAGGGTGCGTTTTTGCGCACGCAGGGTACGGTTCTGGCGTACGACATGGCAGATCGCATGCGTGCGAATGTTGCCGAGGCTCTGAACGACAGCTACAACGGCACATATGATAAGAGTTCAAGTATCACAGATCCTGCATGTGAAGCGTCTGGTTGCAAAGGCAGCGAGCGAGTCAATGCAGATCTGTTTGCCTGGAAAAGGCAGATGGAGGGTGCCGACGGGAAAATGGCCCTGTTACCCGACTGGAAATTGACCATTGCAGGCGGTGGCGGCCCCAAAACCGCTGGGAACGTCTACACCATTACCGTTACCTGGAAAGAAGACCAGTGGAGTGAGGCAAAAGGTTCCATGTCTACTGAAGATCAGCAAACTGTTATCGAGTTTACTCTATGACTAATCCCAGCAAGCAACTTTTGAGTGTTGAGAGTGCGGTACGGGTGCGGCAGGCAGGCCTTTCGCTGGTCGAGCTGATGATAGCTCTCGCACTTAGTGGAGCGATTATTCTCGGCATTTTTACTGTGTACATGGACTCCAATCAGACCACTCGGCTGGGGGATTCTCTGGCTCGTATTCAGGAATCAGGCCGCATAGGGCTGGAGTTGATGTCCCGAGAGGTGCGGATGGCTGGATACCAGGGGTGTTCAGACGGATATTCTGTGCCCCTGCGCGTGGTTGCGAGTAATCCTCCGCCGTCGATAACACCGGCAGCAGGCGAGGACAGTGTTTACTTGTACAACACCGGTGTTCAGGGCTGGCAGGTTACCGCAGCCACGCAGACAACCTGGGATGCCGGTACAGACTTTGAGGATTTGAGCATTATTGAGGACGATGCCCTGCCAGGCAGCGATGTGCTGATGGTTCAGCGCGCACGGCCGTTGACTGCGATCATCAGTAACGGTGCTACGCCACCGGAAGGCATGGCAGCGCGTGATTCTGACATTCCCATTGTCGATCCGGATGGCCTGTTTGGGGCGGGAGCAGAGTTCAGCTCCGGCGCACTTCTCATGATTGCCAACTGCGAGTTTGCCGATGTATTCCGGATGACCAATGATCCGTCGGGGGCGTCAAAAGTGATTAAGCACGAGGTGGCAGCCAATACCAACCGCAACTTGTCGGTGGCTTATGCCGCGGACTCTGATGCTGCACTGTTTGCCTTTGAAAGCACCGTGTTTTTTGTGGCCGATACCGGCCGGGTGGATGACCAGGGCAACAACATACAGGCACTCTACCGAGCCACCAATAACCTGCCCAACTCGGCCACACCGGATTTTCAACGCGAAGAACTGGTTGAAGGTGTCGAAGCCATGAAAGTTCAGTACGGCCTGCGCACCGACCCAGACAACAACACCATCAGTTTCGTTGATGCTTCGGGCGTTACCGCCAGCGATTGGAAAGACGTTGTGGTCATTCGCGTAGGCTTGCTAGTCAGTGCGTCTGGCAACGTGCTGCAGCAGGATGACAGTCAGTCTTATGAATTGCCGGGAACGGTGTTTGTTGCGGGCTCACCCGGTACTGGTGAACAGGCGCACGCGGCCGACAGGCGGTTGAGGAAAGCTTTTGTGACAACGCTGGATCTTCGGAATCGTAGATGTGGTGAGTTCAAGCAACTTGTAGGTACGGATTTGTGGGAATGGGAAGATGCAGACAACAACGGGGGGGATGGGGACCCATGCAATTAAGTAACGGTTTACTGTTTATTGCCGAAAAGAATGGCTCGGTGTCGCCCCCTCAGCTGCCAGCCAGTCAGCGAGGGGCGGCTCTGATTATCAGCCTGGTGATTCTTCTGGTGATTACTATGATTGGCCTCGCCAGTATGAATTCATCGATTCTGCAAGAACGTATGTCGGCCAATGCTCAGAATGCCCGGCAGGCTTTTTTCTCTGCAGAGTCCGCCGGACAGGATCTGTTTAAACGTCTGGAGCCTATGAACGTGAACTCGACCGAGTGGAAACGTGCATTGAATGCCCTGGACGCGGGTATTGGAGTCTCAACAACACCCGTTAACTACTCAGGAGCCGGTACGGGAAAGAAAGCGACGTCGGAAATTCGCTACCTGGGAGAGGCCAACCTGATAGAAGGCCATTCTTTCGGTGAAGATATTGAGACGTTCCGGCACAGATTCGAAATTATTGGTGATGCTGAAATCACGGGCTCCGGAGCAACCGGGCGGGTTGTTCGTGGTGTCAGTGTGGTTTTCTTTTAATGGTTATTGTGGATTTCGGTTTTCGGAGGTTTTATGACAATTAAAGCTTTTTTAACGATGTTGCTTTTGCTTCTTCTGTTGCCATCAGCGCATGCTCAGGAGACCTACTATGTGGTGGGAGATGCGAATCCCGAGGCCGAAATTCTTGAGGCTTACCGGGCTCTCCCCGGAGCAACGGCGAGTGGGCAGGTTATTGAGGTTAGAGTATTCACTTGCGAAACATGCAAAGCTGATATCTATATTCCAAATACGAATGGTGTCCAGCTTTTTAAGGGTGAGCGGCAACTGAGTACCTCTGACGCGATTGACATTGCAAAAAATCATTATGCAGATGTTCTGGTAGGGGATGATGGCCAGCGGGTACAAGCTGTTTATTATTGGATTCCTGAAGTGGAGGGTGAGCTATGACTCGTCTAGGTTCAAGAGTGGGCACTTTGTGTGCCTCGTTAGTTTTGTGTGTCTCTTCTTCCATTTCCTGGGCTGACGATACCGAAATATTCTTTAATACTGAGTCTGCAACCAGTATCAGGCCAAACCTTCTGTTCATACTCGATAACTCTGGGAGTATGAGGAATACTATGGAGGTTGCAGTCGTCAAAGAACCGTACGACCCTTCTACTCGCTACTCAGGTAGCGCTGATATAAATAAGATCTATTATAAGGATGATGGGGATTGGTATCGCATAAAAAAAACAATAATAGAGTGTTCAGATCTACTCGATAGGATTGATGCAGTTGGCGAATTAAAAAGCTACAGGATGGCCTATAAGAAGAAGAAAAGCTGGAAGAGCTTCAATAAAAAAAACAAATCTTCAGGGAAGGTGGACTGCGAGGCTGATAACGATGTTTCTGGTGTAAACTGGTCAAACATAACGGCCCACACTTATGTTTCGGGTAACTATCGGAATTGGTTGAGTTCGTCGACTGAAACGGTAAGAAAAACCAAAATGGAAATTATGCAGGATGTGGCGAAGCGTCTTGCGGATACAGTGACGGGCGTTAACATTGGTTTGATGGCGTTTAACCAGAGCCAGAATGGTGAGGGCGGCCGAGTATTGAACAACGTTAGTAACGTCAAAGACAATGCATCTGCCTTCAAAGCCAAAGTTGATGGTCTACACCCTAGTGGCCAAACACCCTTATCGGAAACACTTTTGGGCGCCATGCGTTACTTCAAGGGCGAAAAGCCGTTCCTTGATAGAAACCCTGTTTCTGGAACGGTTGATGGCAGTAATAACTACAAATCTCCAATCGAATTGGAGTGTCAAGCGAATAACGTAATCCTGCTTACAGATGGTGCGCCAACCAGCGATACCAATCATAACAGCTCTATAGGTTCGGAGATTGGCACAACCTGTTCTGGTAACTGCCTTGATGAAATTGCCGGTTATATGGCTACTAATGACATGTCTGCGGCGTTTTCGGGGGATCAGACTATAAAAACCTATACGGTAGGTTTTTCTATTGATGATCCTTTGCTTGGGGCTGCAGCGACAGCCGGAGGTGGGGAATATTATGTCGCAAACAATGCCCAGCAATTGGCAGACGCCTTTGATGATATTCTTCGAAGCGTTATGGATACCAGCAGTACATTTGTTGCTCCGGGTGTCGCGGTCAACTCGTTCAACCGTCTGAGTCACTTCGATGCGCTGTACTACTCTGTTTTCGAACCGGACACCCGGCCTTTGTGGCAAGGTAACCTGAAGCGCTACAAAATCTCCGCTGGCGGTAAGATCGTGGATGTCAACGGCAAAGTAGCAATTGATTCCGCCACGGGGTTCTTTAAGGATGACACGCAAAGCTGGTGGTCGGCATCTGCCGATGGTAAAGAGGTGAAGGCAGGCGGCGCACGTAGCCAGCTGCCCAATGTGCCGAGCAATCGCAAAGTGTACACATGGCTCAAAGGCAAGGCCCTGAGCGCCAGTGATAACCTGGTATCTACGTCGAACAAGGCCAACCTGACGAAAAGTGTGCTGGGAGACTCCAGCATGAGCGACACCGAGCACACCAACCTGATTCGCTGGATTCGGGGAGAAGATGTTAAAGACGAAAATGAAAACGGGTCCACGAGCGATGCCAGAAAGTTTATTGCCGATCCTTTGCACTCTGAACCGAAACTGATTGTTTATGGCGGTACCGAGGCTTCTCCGGACACTACGATTTATTTCGGTGACAACCAGGGCTATTTGCATGCCATTGATGGTGAAACAGGCGAGTCCTACTTTGCCTTTATGCCGGAGGAAATGCTGAACAAGCAGAAAGCCTTGATGGAGAACAAAGAAACGGAGTCTGGTCGCATCTATGGAATGGACGGTTCTGTCGTCAGCTGGGTTAAAAATCCCAGCGGCGGAATCAAGGCGGCGGATGGTGATCATGTGTACCTTTACACAGGTATGCGTCGCGGCGGGCGTAGCTACTACGCTTTGGATGCAACCGACAGGAATGCTCCAAAGGCGTTGTGGAAAATCAATGGTGGATCCGGTGATTTTTCAGAGCTCGGCCAAACCTGGTCTACGCCGGTCAAAACCAAGCTGAATATCGGCGGTACCGAGACAGATGTCCTGTTTTTCGCCGGTGGCTATGATGAAGACCAGGACGATGTGGCGACGATTACCGAAGATGACATGGGCCGGGCGTTGTATGTGGTTGATGCGAAAACGGGCAGCCGCTTGTGGTGGGCCGGTCCAAAAGGCTCCGGTGCGAATCTCGAACTTTCTCAGATGAAGTACAGCATGCCTGCATCGCCGAAGGTTCTGGATATCGATGGTGATGGGTTGGCAGATCAGGCTTATATCGGTGATATGGGTGGTCAGATCTGGCGCTTTGATTTCAACAATGGTAACTCTGCCGGTACACTCGGATTTGGTGGTCGCATCGCCAACCTTTCCGGAGGCGACCATGCGTCGGCGCGGCGCTTCTATCATACACCGGATCTTTCCGTGAGCACCTTCTGGGGGAAACGGTACCTCAACCTGGTTATTGGTTCCGGTTTTCACGCCCATCCCCTGAACAAGGTTATCGAGGATCGCGCCTATATGATTCGCATTCCGGAGCTGTTTAGTGCGCCTGTCGATGCTTCGACTGGATACGTAACCTACACCACGCTCACAGAAAGTGACCTTCTTGATATCACGGATAACAAGATCGGAGAGGGTACGGATAGCGAAAAACTGGCTGCCGAGAAAGCCTTGCAGAGCGCAAATGGCTGGATGCTCAAGCTTGAGAATAAAGGTGAAAAGGTATTGTCCCAGAGCCTGGTGGTGGATGGTGTGGTTACCTTCACAACCTATCAGCCAGCGCCGGCACTTTCTGCATGTGCGCCGTCGACAGGTCGCTCACGACTCTACTCAATCGCGTTGCGTGATGGTCAGCCTGTTCGCAATTATGACGGCATTGGTGATCCGGATGAGCTGACCAAGCCAGATCGGGTGAAAGATATTCCGGTTCCAGGGATTCCACCTGCACCGAAACTTCTCAGAACAGAAAAAGACGGTTTCATTTGTGTTGGTACAAACTGTGAGAAGGTTGAAGATAGCAACACCTTTACTCAAACGTTCTGGAGGGAAGTGGAGTGATCCGGGGCAAGACCGCGAGTAACAAGGGTTTTACGTTAATTGAAGTCATGATTGTGGTAGCTATCATCGGCATTCTTGCCGCGGTAGCCTATCCGTCGTATCAGGATCATGTTCGGAAATCCCGAAGAGCAGAGGCCCAGTCTGCTTTGATGGGGCTGGCGGCGGCAATGGAGCGACACTTCACGGCCACCAACAGCTACACCGGGGCAGGCGCAGGGGGCAGTGATACCGGCGCCCCCGGAATTTACTATGACAAGGTGCCCAAGGATGGAGGCACAGCCTACTACAACCTCACCATCGACAGTGCATCGGCCTCAGCGTTTGTAGTAAAGGCCACCCCGGTCAATGGGCAGGTGGGTGATGGTTTTCTGGATTTGAACAACCAGGGCATCAGGCGCTGGGATCGCGACAACAGTGGAAGTATCGGCACTGGCGAGGATAAATGGACAAATTAGTCGAACAAGGGGTTAACACCTGATGACCCCGCCCCAGGATAGACGAATGATGTTGTCCAGATCATCGTCGTGGACCGCACGGAAGCGGCCCCCCCGGTTCACAGCCAGATAGCTCATCGGCTGTTTGTTGCCTGCAGTGGGGCAGGCAACAAGAGAGCCGCTGGCGCCAAGCATGAGGCCATTTGGCCCGAAGGCGAAGTAGCCTCGCCGACCCGTTCTGGAGTGTATCCGGTAGTGTTTGGGTGGCTGGATGTAGCGCCAGACAATGTCGTCATCCGGCCTTCGATCCCGATCGCTGTCGGGAAAAATCGCCACGGGCAAGTCCCAGTTGTCAACGCAATTCAGGCTTGGCGAGAGTGGACAGAGGATAACGGGAGCGCCTGTATGTACCGCCTGCGACCTGGCGTAGGAAAAGGCGCCATGAAAAGTTGCAATGAGTTGCCTTTGGTGGCCGTTGGCGATTTCCTGGTGTAGTGCCGGTATCGCCATCCCTGCAATAATTGCAAACACGGCGATTGTGATAAGAAGCTCCACGAGCGTGAAGCCCCACGGTATTCGTTTTTTCATGTTGCCTCCCTGGCACAATGGTTTGGCTTTCTTCCTGAAAGCCAGTCTGATTATCTACTCCATTCCCAACTTCTTCAACCGGTACCGCAATGCCCGAAAGCTGATTCCCAGGCGCTTGGCCGCTGCGGTTTTGTTCCAGCGGGTTGCCTCGAGCGCCTTTTCAATGGCTTGCCGCTCCAGGCCCTCCAGGTAATCTTCCAGATCAATTTCGCCTTCCGGCACAGCGATGGGTTGCTGCGCTTCTGATGTCTGATCAGGCAGCGTTGGCTCCGTTGCAGCCCGGGCTGGCAGGCAGGCACCGCCTCCAAGGTGCAGGTCGCTGGCGTCTATCAGGTCTTCGTCGCACAGTGTAAAAGCCCGCTCCAGGATATTCTCCAGTTCCCGCACGTTGCCCGGGAACTCGTAACCCTGCAGGCGCTGGATGGCGGCCGGGGTGAGCTTAGCCGGGTCGCATTCGTATTCCCGGGCTATGCGTTGGAGAATGTGCTCGGCCAGCAGGGGAATATCCTCGGCGCGCTTGCGCAGCGGCGGAACGGCAAGTTCAATCACGTTGATCCGATAAAACAGATCCTGACGGAAGTCGCCTTCCTGCACCAGTTCCGGGAGGTTTTTGTGGGTGGCGCTGAGCACCCGGATGTCCACTGGCACTTCTTTGGTATCGCCGACCGGACGAACGGCTTTCTCCTGGATAGCCCGCAGCAGTTTTACCTGCATGGCCAGCGGGAGATCGGCCACTTCGTCCAGAAACAGGGTGCCACCATCGGCGGA
>MDSZ01012672.1_pt1 | contig 12317 bp, 14 predicted proteins | sample 811201 | NCBI WGS metagenome assembly MDSZ01 (sample SAMN05326647, study PRJNA326480) | marine metagenome | isolation source: seawater | place: Indian Ocean: North | collected 2010
CCACATCCGTCTCCAGTTAGGTCTGCTTACGAATACGTAGAAAATACCGCACAACCCGGCGAAAATGTTATACTTGGAACAAGCACCAAGGGTGGCGACCAGTCAAGGTTCGCAAAGAACGTCCAAGCATATGCTAAAGAGGGCGTTAGAGTATTAGATCCTATGAAGTTTGCTTTTGATCCAGTTGGAGAGGAACTTAGTGCTAGCGATTTTAGATCAGCAGCAGAAAGCGGTGATATTGCTAGATTTTTACCAAGTGGTGTTGAGCCACAAGACGTGTTAGATATATTAGGCATACAGGGCGGGGCTGAAGAAGTCGTAGAACACGCTGCCCTCCCTTTGTTCTTTCGGCTGATTGAAGAAGCACTAGAAGAGAGGGATTATCAAAAAGATTCGGAAAGAAAAAAGAGACACTCTAGCATGAGGATGTCATCCAAGGGAACTAGAAAATCTGGTGGTGCTCCTTATGATATAAATCCACCGAAAGGACGATCAAAAAGTGCCCCTCCTGGTTTCGGGGGTGCCCTAGAGGAAGAACACAGGCTATCAGAAGGTATCGAAGATGAGACTTGGTACTACTCAGCAGATGAGCCCTTGGGTGATAGTTTGGAACCCATGTATCTTGTTCCAAGCAGAGAGATAGCTGAAATGACAGGAAAGCACATATATGCTTTTAAATTTAAGCCTGGGGCTAAATGGTATGATATTGGGGGAGACGAAGAAACAAGAAAGCTGCTTCCCTACAGCATTGATACTCTTGGGTATTTTTCCAATAGATGGGAAGACTTTACACACAAAGATGTAGATGTTGTGTGGGATATTCCTGATTTCAAGCAAGGTTTTGAAAAGATCTTCGTTGTAAATCCAGAAGCGCTAGAGGCAGTTGAAATGGAACTAGGAGAAATCTCTTCCATGGCGGGTGGCTCTGTTGCTGGCTATGCACTTCCACTAGGCGCAAAGCCCATTAAGAGAAAAAAGAAGAAAAAGGTTTCAAAGCCATATATGGAACCGCACATGCATCAGGACTAAAATTAGTAAATTAAAAAGTGTATAATAACGTTTATTTAATACTATTTAGAGTATTAAGGAGAACCGAAAATGTATATCGATAGACAAGAAATCGTTGAAGAGCTAAGACTTCGTAAACTTATTCGTAAGGCAATTACCATCGTCGAAAGCAGAAGACAAGAAAAAAACGAAAAATATTTAGCAGAAGAAGAAAGGTTGCGTAAGGTTATTCGCACTTTAATTTCTGAAAATGAAGTTGGTGATACAGAAGATTCTCCCTATGACAACACTGGATTAAACACTCTCAATACTTTGCTTGACAATATTCTTAAAACCATCGAAATTGGTTATAAAGAACTTGCTTCATCTGAGGAACAAAGAAATTCTTTTTCCGCTCACATGCTAAAGGCAATTGAGAATACTCTAGCTCCTCTTCGGGTTCTAGATAAAACGGACCAACTTGGGGAAGACATTGATATCAGTGTAAGCAAAGATAAGCCTGAAGACATGGCTGATATTAGAGTTGATAAAGAAGAGCAAGCTATTGAGGATTTTGGTATTGAAGGTGAAGATTTGACCGGGCGTGATAAAGCTTACGAAACTTTTAATAAAGTAGAAACTCAAATTGTCGATGCCTACAAGACCCTCCATAACCAAGACGATATTAAAGCCTTCTATGATGGATTGCTTATGAACTTGGATCTTTATTTCAAGAAGTTTGAAGATGAAATGGCAGCCTCGGTTGAAGCCCCAGAGGTGGCAGCCGCAGTTGATGCCGAAGAAGCCGAAGAAGAAGCAGACCTCGCAGATATTGCCGACCTTTAGAATCTATTTAAGCAAAACCCACAAAATTGCACAAACAATAGCTAGTTGCCCGCGTGTTACGAGTTGACCCGAGTGCAAGTTCCATGTATCTTTTATTTTTTGTAACATTTTTATTCCTCCATATTTTAACTAGTCTTTTTAAACAAAAAAAGCAGCCCCGCGAAGGGCTGCTTTTACTAAGCGTAAGCACCTGTTTGTGAAACAGTAGGTATACTAGCCAAATACTGTGGCTGCGTCCTTACCTGTGGCTTGTGTGCCTTGTCCCCACACAGTGGCTTCAACAGCCCACCCACCAGCTTCTCCAGTTGTATTAACAAATTTTACAGTAGTTCCAACACCGCCGTCTCCGTTTGAAATACCCTGAATGGTTACTACATTATCTCCGTCAACAGAGAGGTCAGCCTGGTTAGCAACCGCTCCACCACATCTAAAGATGAGGGATCCGACAGACCATGTATCATCAGCGCAAGTGTAACTATGGTTATTGGTATTGCCGATAGCTGTACCATAAAGAAGTGTAATCCAACTTCCAACTGGGCTATCCGCTGCTGATGGAATAGTGAATGCTGTAGTAGCTGCTAGGTTAACAGTGTAGTGTGTGTTAATTGCTAACGCACCAGCCGCCGCCACAGTGTGTGTTACTCCAGAGGTAGCTGCGTTTCTGAAGGAACGGGAGTCACGAAGACCTGCCGTATTAGTAGTGGAACAAACGCCGCTGATTTCCACTTCTCCTCTATATAATGTTTTACTCATTTTTCTTTTTCTCCTATAGGTTTAATTTTATCAATTAACATGCATGTGTTAGGTTATAACCCAACGTAATAAATAGTTAATAGTTTACGAAAATACCATTTTCTATTCTGAAGGTATTTCATGGTACACTATACCTACTTTATATCTATCACCAAGCTTTGTCTGAATCGCCTCTTCTAGCTCAACTAAATGGCGAAATTGCAACTCTTCTCTACCCGTTACTTGATGGTCTCTGATATAGAAAGTGTGTACCTCGGGTTCATAATTTTCGTAATCAAAATCAACACGCCATATTTTAGAGCAATACTCGGCGTGATCACGTACCAGGGCTTTTACTTCTTGAATTTCTTTTTCTCGGATCATTTCTTTACAACTTATATGGCTGCGTGAGTAGGGCTCGAACCTACGACCGGGCGGTTAACAGCCGCCAGCTCTACCAACTGAGCTATCACGCATTATTTTGCAATTTTAACAGTTTTTGGAGGGTTTTGTTAATATCTATTTTTTGAATGTCATCAGAGCGATAGTATTCAGGAATAAATGTGTTTTTATCCTCGCTCCTCATCTGAGCTTTCCATTGCTGGGATGTGATAAATTGCTCATCGTCTATCCAATTAACCTTAGCCCAAGTCCACCCATCACCTTTGAAGTTGTGTTTTAATTCTTCTACCTTTCCGTATCGATGATTCCCGCCGTAAAGTTGGAATACTGTATCACCTATTTTCATTCTTGCTCCATTTTATTCGCTGTAACTGGCTCAAAAAGAACCACAAGATCCATATTGGGGGTAGAATAGTAAGCACCAAGGTAATCTTCATGTATTGCTTTAAAAAGTTTAGTCCATTCGATATCGTTTCTAAAGCCATAAGTCGGGTGTCTAATACTGTCTACCAATCCATCGGGATCGCTTTTAATACTATACAGCTTATTTGTAGGAATGTCAAGTGTAAAAAGATATTTACCTTGTTTAACCTGGCTTTCTGCTTGATCTAGGCTAGCATAGAAGAATGATCGAGGGTATGTAGATTTTTCTTTTTCTCTTCTGGAGTATCTTTGTTTTCCAAATCTGGAAGGGTCAATTTCTATTTCGTCAGCCTCAATCGGGGCATAATGATATAGAGTAACATTTCCATTGGTATCATAAGCACCCAGATCAGCCTCGCCCATCATATTCATTTCATTAATTTGCTGATCAACTCTTTTAGCCATCAACTTAATGGCTTGCCTTTGTTTGCCAGAATAATCTTCATATGTTTTCGTTTCTTCGTCTTCTTTCATGACGAAGGGGCGTTTGCCAATGCGAGACATAAACTCACCAGTTTCTCCACCAGCGAACTTACCAACGGTCTCCTTTTGATCTAAGCCGGGGTAGGTCTTGTTGGTTCCATAAAGATAACCTTCTTCACCTTTGGGCACAAGAATAACCGAATCTTGACAAAATCTTTTACCGAGGTTGATTATCTCTTCAAAGAAATGTGGGTCGTCTTTTAGGTTAGTAACAAAGAAACTGGCTTCTTTTACTTCTCTAGGTATTTTTTCTGGGTTAATAGATCCAAAGTTCTCGATATAAGAGCCTTGTATATTTTTAATGCCGTATCCTTGGCTCAAAAGAAAGGCTGACAATTCTTTATTATTTCTTTTGTTAGTCTCGCCTCTTTTGCCCATCTTATCTCTCTCAGAGAGTTCTTCATCGGAGGGGGGCACATAAACGCACATAGATTTGTCATTTATATCGCCACGAAATGCTGTAATAAAGGCTGTATCATAATCAAGCATATCTTGCCTAATCTTTGATAACCCAGCCTCATTTATAAGAAATTCTTGCCATTTTTTGTGTGGATTGTTCATAAAAGTAAATAGTTAATAAAATGTAAAAAGTTGGTGGAGGTGGGGGGAATCGAACCCCCGTCCTAAATAACTCTGCCAATATGTCATTCACAAGGTTAGTCTGTTATACTGAAAGAAAGACCCAGACATTCTATCTTCCGTTTGCGTAAGCCCTTTCGCACCACTTATTCTTTAAGGAAATAAGAAACCTAAACACCATTTTTGTTTAGAAGGGATGGCTCCCCCCGATTAAGCAGCTAGTGCGTAATCAAAGTAAGTGTCAGTATTAGCACTTATTAAGTTCAGCGTTTTTACAGAGACCGTCGCTGCCCTCTGCCTTGCACGAATTAGTTTCATCACCCAGTCGAAACCTGTACACCCCCATATAAAAAAAGGAAGCCATCTCTAGCTTCCTTTAATTATAACACTTGTGTGTAAAATGTCAAATTTTATTTTTGTAGTTTTGGATAAATACCAGTGCGTAGGTCAACATCTCCAAAAAGAATAACTCTGTTTTGTCCGGTAGATACTTTTACCGTGCTTTTAACTCGGTTACCATTAACAGTAGATACTTTTTGGAACTCATTAACTTTGAGAGGAATAGAGGTGACGAGAGTTTCTGAAAGTGGAGTTACCTCCTCTGTCGTACATTTCCCGTCGTAATTGATATCGGACCAAACAAACAAGTTATGAAAATCAGTATCTTTTCTATCAACCGATCCATCTTTGTTTGTATCCATTGTGGTTAGATGAGCAAAACCGCTTTTATATTCTGCTGCTGTTCCAAAGAATTCAGTTCCGTTATCTGCAATTCCATTTTTGTTTTTATCGTAGAAAAGAAATCCATCTCCGTTTAGCCAACTAGTTGCAACTTCTCTTTTTCCGAACATAGAAAAATTAACGCCATTTTCCACAGTCGTAATGTCAAAGCGACCATTATTATTTAGATCTATAACAATAGGATCAGAGACGTTACATGGAACAACCTTGAAGATTTTCACGGCCGCCATGGCAAATTCATCCTGCACACCAATCTGTAGTGCATTACTATAATCAGTTTGCGCTTGAGCAAACATGATTTCGTCGTCACTATCAACGGGTGTGTAGTCATCACAAAGAGGATTCTGCTCCATAGCTTGACTAATAGAATTCATAGCTTCATTAAAAACTGGATCCAACATTGATTCGCTAGCTTGACACACTTCAATGGGATCAGACATAACTGGGTAATCTGCCTCGTATCCATTCGTGGCTAGCCAGTTATTCATACTATTAATGAAATGCTGCCTTCCTACAATCAAACCTTTTTCTTCAGAACTTTTAACTGGTGTTGGATTCTGATTGCAAAACTGTTTTGATTTAATGTCCAATCGGACCAAAACCCTTGCTTCCTCCAAGCCACTAATTGCGCCCTGCTCAAACCAGAAATCCTGCTCACTCAAATCAGGATCATAGTTTTCGCGGTTTGCTTTTAGAGTCCCGTAGAGTTTAGAGTATGCTTCTGAACGGGCTTGATCGACAAGGTATTCACAAGCAAACCCTGTGGTTTGAGGTTTATTGTCATAAAACTCTACATAGGGGCAAGGCGAAACCTCCGGAAGTCCCTCACTATCTCCAACAATTTGATATCCAGAAGATAGCCCAAGATCCTCCAATGCAAGACCAACTTGCGTAATGTATAAATCTTGCCCAACATCGAGACCTTGAAAGATATTATCTCTCAAAATTTCAATATTAGCAAACTCATCGACCGTCAAATCATCAAGTGTAACCTCATCTCCCGTTTGACCCGTAGGATCAGACCCCTGTTCGGGGGTCGTCTCCTCGGTTTCCGTTGGAACCGTGTTGGTTTCATTGTTTTCATCTACTTCAGTAGGCTCAACTGTTCCAGTGTTCTCTGGTGTAGTTGTAGTCTCATCGGTAGTGGTAGTAGTGGTAGTAGTGGTGTTTCCACTATTATCACTTGCGCCAGTAAAGATAGTACCGTTTTCGCCTTCTGTTGTTTCAGTAGTTGTTGAAGTTGTATCTTCACAAGCAACTAAAGCAAAAGTCAACATTGTAGCAATAATAAAGTTTCTCATCTATTCTCCTTTTAAAAAATTATTTACTCTTCTTCCTCTTCGTCCTCTTCCTCTTCTTCGTCTAGCTCTTCAGCTTCTTCGTCAGATTCATCAGACTCTTCCTCTTCGTCCTCTTCAGCTTCCTCTTCGGCTTCTTCTTCAGACTCTTCCTCTTCGGCTTCCTCTTCAGATTCTTCCTCTTCAGCTTCTTCCTCGGCTTCCTCTTCTTCTGCTTCTTCTTCGGACTCTTCTACTTCTTCTTCTGCCTCTTCTTCGGCAGCTTCTTCTTCAGCGTCGGCTTCCTCTTCAGCGTCAGCTTCTTCTTCGCTAGCTTCAGCTTCTTCCTCTACCTCTTCCTCGGCAACCACTGCTTCAGCACAGTCAGCTTCTTCTTCCTCGTGGCATCCAACTAGTCCAAAAATAAGCATTGCTGACATCGCAGTCATAAGTAAATTCTTCATAAAAATAAATTCTCCTTTAAATTAATTTAACTTTATATGATTTACCCCCTCGCCAACTCTATACATGACGAGGGGGCACATCGATTTAAGACGAGCGGTATTCTCACAGTGCCGCCGTGCTATCCCTATATTAACTGAACTTAAGTTCCATGTGGTAGGGTACCACAGGTTTCGAAACTTTGATACTCGCGCATTTAAAGTTCCTGCCTCCTTGTATTATAGACTATAACGCCCTTAAATCACCCATAAACATTATAGGATTCAGCAACTATATAGTAGAAAATTTGTTTTGTCAAACACTTTCTTCAAAAAAGTTTTTAATATCGTATTTTTTTAATAAGTTTCTATATTGTTGCTTGCTGATACCTAACAAGCTGGCGGCGTCTAGATTAGTCTTGCATGTTGAATTTGCGAACTTCAAAAGAGCATCTTTCGTTATATGCTGAAATGAATTCCAAAGAGGTATACCATATAGTTTTCCCTCCATGTAAGCTGAAGATATCTCTAACTTTAAAGCAATCAACTCTTCCAAACTCAAACACGATAACATCGATTCAAACTGTTCAGAAGATTTTCCTTCTTTTCTTAATTTGTTAATTATACTAGTTTTTTTCTGTTTTTTCATTTTTTATTTGACATGCTGTGAAATACGTGCTACCCTCTTAAAACAACTAAAACAAACTAGTTATAGTAATGAGCAAAACAACTTGGTATACAGGTTCTAATAATAACACTACTTTTGATGATATTATAGAAGAAATAAAACAACATACCTATTCAAATGGTACTATCTATATTGGTACTGATTCTTTCTTTATTAAAAATAAATGTATATTTTCTACTGCTATTTGCTTATATGGAGCAGATAAACAAAAAGGTGGTAGATATTTCTATACTAAATCTTATCTTAATAAAAAACAATTTCCTGAATTAAGTATACGAATGATTAAAGAGGCTGAAAATACTATAAATTTAGCTAATACAATTATTAATAATATACCAAGTGCTAAATTGGAACTACATTTAGATATTAGTCCCCAAGAAAATAACGAAGGTACTAGTCATTTAGCGAATATGCTAATAGGGTATGTTAAAGGTTCTGGGTATGAATGTAGAATTAAGCCGGATGCTTTTGCTGCTGCTTCAATTGCTGACAAGCACTCAAAATGAAATTTAATTAACATTAATTACTATTTATAGTATAATTTTTTTGTAGGAGATAAGGATATGAGCGATTTAAATTTGCCGTCTTTAGATATTGAAGATTTAGATATAGATGAGATTGAAGAGTCTCAAAAAGACGAATTAAAAGACGATGCTGGGGGTTCATTAACTTATGGTATCGTTGGGTCTGGTCAAGGTGGTGGGAGAATGGCAAAAGCCTTCTATGACCTTGGATATACAAAGACAGTTGCTTTTAATTTAGCAGAATCTGATTTGAAATTTTTAGAATTACCAGATAGACATAAGCATCACTTGAAATTTGAAGGTTCTCAAGGTGCTGGTAAAAATCATGAGTTTTCTCAAAAGGCTTTTGAAACAAAAAGTCAAGAAATCTTTAATAAATTTAAAGAAATTTTTGGAAATGATATTGATAGAATTATGATTTGCGTTGGTGTCGGTGGCGGCACTGGTGGTGGCAGCGTCATGCAATTACTTAAGGTTGCAAAAAAATACTTCACATATATTGGTGTCGATAATCCAAATGAGCGAGTTGGTGTTATTGCATCCCTTCCAACAACAGGGGAATGCGCCTCGCCAGTTGTTGCTAACAATTCTTATAATAGAATGAAAGATCTTTGCAAAGCATCGGAAAAAAAGGAATTTGCTCCTTTGGTTATTGTCGACAACGACAAAATCAAGAAGCTTTATCCGAAGCTTACTGTTAAGCAATTTTGGCCTACACTAAACAACACAGTCGCAGGTCTTTTTCATATATTTAATATTCTCTCGAACAAAGATTCAAATTACACATCGTTTGACTCTGCAGATTATAATAGTATAATGAAAACTTCAGGGTGTATGATTTTTGGAGCCACTACAGTTAAAGATGTAAAGAGTGAGACATCTTTGTCTGCCGCTCTTAAGAATAATTTAGAAAAAACACTACTAGCAAGTGGGTTTGATTTAACTACAGCAAAGGGTGCCGCTTCTGTTATTGTCGGCGGAACAGTGCTTTATGAAACTGTACCCGGTCTCATGGATAATATTGAATATGGATTTGACACACTAGCCGCAATAACAGGTGGAGCCATTATCCATCGTGGTATATACGAAGATCCAGAAAGAGAAAAGCTTGTTGCTTACACAATAGTTGGTGGGCTTGCCTCACCAAAGAAAAGAATTGAAGAGCTTAAAAAGTTCTTGAAATTAAAATAGAAAGAGGTTATAATGTCTGAAGAAGTAAAGCAAGGAAGACCTTGGAAAACTGCTGGAAGGTTTGATTCATATGAAAAAGCAGATGCTAAAAGAAAAGAGCTTTCCAAAACAGTGCACGAAGTAAAAGTTAAAAGGTTATCCGATGATAATGACAAACGCTTTATTGTTAAAACTAGAGACGTTGAGAATGAAAAACCTGCGAAAAAATCAAAGTCGAATAAAAAGTAGTATTGTACTAATAATATCTTTGCTGCTTCCTATAGCTGTTCAAGCACAAGATTATTCTCAAGCTAGAGAAAACTCTAATGTCTGGGTTGGTGAATGTAAATCTTGCCACCCATCCTACCAAGAACTAGCTAAACAAGCTGGAATTCAAACGGAACAATATTATTTTAATCTTGTTTTCAAACACAAAAATAAAGATGGTAAAGAGTTCGGAACTATTTTGTCAAAAAGCGAAATTAGTTTTGTATCTAGATTTATATTGATAGCTGCCTATTTGCATAAATTGGAAACAGATATGAGAAAAGCTGGTGATCATCTTCAAAAAAATATTAAATTATAAAATGCGCCCGTAGCTCAGTTGGATAGAGCGTCGGCCTTCTAAGCCGAATGTCACAGGTTCGAATCCTGTCGGGCGTACCATTTCTTTTTAGTTTTATTTAAATACGGTATAATTATTGTGTTACAGTAACTATATTAAGGAGTAAACATGAGAAAGCACTGGCATTTAGAAGCACAAGATGAGGAAGAATCATATCCTTACCAAGGTCCATTAATGGCTGCGGGAGGACATGGCAGCGAAAAGGTGTCGGCAGAATACAATAAGTTGTATTTTTACTCTGGTGTTACTCAACAACACAATCTAGAATTAAATAAACTTTTGGTCAGCACAGCACAAAAGATGACCACTATACAAAATACTTACTTACTGGAGAGTCCCGCAAAAATATATTTACATATTAATTCTTACGGAGGTTCGGTATTTTCTGGATTCTCATCAGTTGACTATATTCGAAATAGCCCGGTACCAGTTGTTTCTATTATTGATGGATGTGCAGCATCTGCCGCAACCATTATGAGCGTTGTAGCGTCAGAGAGATATATTCATGAACATGCTTTTATGCTCATTCACCAGTTATCTTCGGGGATGTGGGGCAAGTTTGAAGAAATGAAAGATGATATGAAAAACAATGAATTGTTAATGAAGAAGATCATTGGAATTTATGAAGAGAACACAAACATACCAAAAAGCAAAATCAAGGACATTCTTAAGCGGGATCTCTGGTGGGATGCTAAAACTTGTCTAAAGTATGGTTTGGTCGACGATATTATAACCCCTTAAATTATTATTTAATATGTCGGGGTGGTGGAATAGGTAGACACGACAGACTTAAAATCTGTTGCTCTTTGAGCGTGGGGGTTCAAGTCCCCCTCCCGATACCACTAGAATATTTTATCAATTTCTTTAACTATATCTTCAACAATGCTGGGCTCGGTAAACTCTTGTTTTTTCTCGTGAGATTCAATGTTTTTGTTTAAAAACAATTTTAAATTATCAAACGTAGGAGAGACAGATATTACAGGGAAGTAAACGTTTACAGAGTGTATCATACCCACTAGATCACCTCTGATGTTGAATATTGGAGAACCCGAACTTCCGCCCATTGCTGGTATTGAATAATAAGCTCTATTGCCCCTTCTACTCATATAAAATCCTTCTAAAAGAGGAACTACGTCTTCATAAAATATTCCCATTGGAGCGGCAACGTTATAGACTCTCTCACCCTTGAAGGGTTCAACCGAAGATAAACTAACGGCTCCTTCCTTATTCCAATATCCTTTTGAAAACATTAAACAAAGATCAGAATTCATATCAATCGCAACAATGTCAGCGATGTATTTTGATTGTTTTAAGTTAACTATTTTCATTTCGTAGCGAACTTCTCTTAATTGTGCGCCGCTTGTTATAGCTTCCACCGCTATAGATTGGGGAAGCTCAAGCTCACAAACATGTCCAGCCGTCAAAACAAATGATCCATGTAGATTTTGTTTAACAACAACTCCGGAACCGCTAATGCTGGTTTTCTTTGAAGTGCAGTTTTTTTCATCTTTACATAGAATGGCTTCTATTTTTTGTTCAATTTTTACAAATTGATCTCTAGATTTTTTTGGGATATGAAATCCGTAATTTGTATTTACGCATGAAGTTACAAAAAATACTAATACAAGAACCAGTCCCATTAGGTGTATTATGGTATTACGTGAATGCATATCGTAATTAGTTTTAAAAAAATAAACTTTGTATTTTTGTTTCAAAGGTAACCTTTTATTAAAGAAAAAAACTATATACTATGAGAGGTAATCCGTGAAAAAAACATTTGTTCTAGACACCTGCGTCTTTTTATCTGATCCTAACTGCTTGAAACAGTTCGAAGAAAACGACATCATCATCCCGCTTAAAGTTTTGGATGAAATAGATAAAAACAAAGCCAGACAAGACGGAGCAGGATTTAATGCTCGTTATGTCATTCGTATTTTAGATGTATATCGAACAAAAGGCAGTCTATTTAAGGGAGTTTCTCTTGGAGAAGGTAAAGGTAAACTGTTCGTACAACATTACGAAACAGAGGGACTACCACACGACTTTGACTTAAGCGTTCCAGATAATCAAATCATAGCTACTGCTCTCACCGAAAAAGCAAAATACAAAAGAAAAAAAGTCATTGTTGTCTCGCAAGATATTAATATGCGTGTTAAATGTGACTCGCTTGGGCTATTATGCGAAGATTATGTAGCTCACGACACTGTTGAAAACAAAGACGAGGTATTTACAGGTCTATCAAAATACCTTGTAGATGAGCAGGTTGTTGATTCATTCTACGCTGGAGAGGACATTTTTGCTGACAAAGAAGAAATAAAGCTTCAACCAAATCAATATGTAATGCTCGTGTCTAACTCAAACGACAAGAAAACTGCTTTGGCTAGGTTCTATAACTATAAC
>MDSZ01085700.1_pt1 | contig 12317 bp, 17 predicted proteins | sample 811201 | NCBI WGS metagenome assembly MDSZ01 (sample SAMN05326647, study PRJNA326480) | marine metagenome | isolation source: seawater | place: Indian Ocean: North | collected 2010
AACCTTCCTGCTGTCGCAGGTGACAGACTTGTCTGGGCAGTTGCAGGAGATGATGAGTATGATGGAATAAATATTATTCATTCACTGGATCTTGATTTGAATTTAAAATCATCTTTAATGGAGTAAAAATGAGTGAACGTGGAATACAAGAGACCAAGGAGGTCTTAAGATTTGTATTATCTTTCGTCATGGCACTCAAGAAAACTTATTCTGATGGGGATTTTGATTGGAGTGACACAAGACACTTCATCGATCCCCTGAAGAATCTTGGTGATGCTATGAATAATATTGATGAGGTTTTACCTGAAATCTCAAATATTGATGAAGAAGAATATGAAGAGTTGATTGAGTGGATGGCTGATGAGTTCCCTGAGATAATGGATGAGCATCTGGATTATGTTTTAGATCATGCTCTTGACTCTGGCAAAATGATTCTCTCACTGGTAGATTCGATTAACGACTAAATAGGAGGTAACACATTCCTATTTTATTATGTACAAATTACCATTAAATATTGAGAAAATCAACGAAACATATCTTAGGGCCACTTGCGATGATAGTGGGTTCCTGAGAGAATTATCTGACTATTTCACATTCGAGATACCAAACTGGCAGTTCATGCCACAGGCACGGAATCGAATGTGGGATGGTAAGATCCGTTTATTCAACTGGCACAAAAAATTATTATACTTAGGATTATTGCCTTATGTTCGGAAGTTTTGCGAAGACCGACGAGTTAAAGTTTCGTATAAGGAAGATGAGTTCTCTTATACACCTGACGTATCGGAGAGTGATGTTGAAGAGTGGATGGAGGATCAGACTCTCAAAATCACTCCCCGTTACTATCAAACAGAAGGATTGCTCCATGCGATTAATTCGCAAAGGGCAGTCATCATCAGTCCAACAGGATCAGGCAAATCATACTTAATGTACCTGATGACCTTATATTTTGAGGTCAGGACTCTCATCGTTGTTCCAACTCTAAGTTTGGTTGAACAAATGGTGAAAGATTTCAAAGATTATGGTTGGCATCAATCAATACACAAAATCAAAGCAGGTGCAGACAAAGACACATTGATGCAGGTTACTGTCAGCACTTGGCAGTCTATTCACAAAATGGGATCAAAATGGTTTAATGCCTATGATCTGATAATGATTGATGAGTGTCACTTAGCAACTGCTCAGTCACTCAAAGCAATCATGGAGAAGTCAACTGAGGTTCCTCTGAGGTATGGACTAACAGGAACTTTGCAGGACTCCAAAACAAATCGTTTGGTGCTTGAAGGTTTGTTTGGCACAATCAAACGTCTAACCACATCCAAGAGTTTGATGGATGAGGGAACTTTAGCCAAACTAAATATCAAAACAGTTGTCTTGGAATATCCAAAGCAACTCAATGAGACTTTGAAGGAGTACAACTATCAAGAGGAAATAGACTTCCTCTGTGCCAATCCTGCTCGCAACAACTTCATCAAAAACCTTGCTTGTGACCAAGAAGGTATAACATTGGTGTTGTTTCAGTTTATTGAGAAGCATGGTTTGGAAATATTCAATCTCATTGAACAAAAGTCAGAGTACCCAGTTTACTACATACATGGAGGAGTTGACGCAGATCATAGGGAGCAGGTTAGAATGATTTGCGAAAAACAAGATAATGCTATCATAGTGGCAAGTCTTGGGACATTCTCAACGGGAATCAATATACCAAAGATTGAGAGTGTAATATTTGCTCACCCAACCAAGAGCAAAATCAGAACACTCCAAAGCATTGGTAGAGGTTTACGTAAAACAAAAGACAAATCAAACATGGTCCTGTTTGACATTGTTGATGATTTGTCCTGGAGGAATCACAAGAATTATACATTCAAACATTTTCAAGAGCGACTTGCTTTTTATACCACTGAGCAGTTTGCTGTAAAGATAATCCGTATACCATTGGCTCAACATGAATCCAAAACCGACTAAAGAGATGAAACCAAAGTACGTGCTGATGAATGAGTTAGAGTTATTCTCGCACGTTGTCGTAGACCCAAAGAGGGAAAATTTTGTATTCCTTCTCCAACCATTCAAAGTCATTCACTTGGAAGACAGTGACCTTGATAACAATGTCATCAATGAACGTATTGGTTTACATAAGTGGCCACACTACGTTGATAACAATCAAGTGCCAGTATTCCAAAATCAAATACAGGTCATCATGGATCTAAACCCTGAGTTTCGCGAGTTCTACTATGATGCGATCAAAGAGGTTGATTCAAAAGAGTTGGATGACACTATACCAAATATGCTAAGTGAGTTCACTCGATATAATTAAACTTGACAAAACAAGTTATATCAGGTATACTTAGTCCTTATCTTAAAAACCCTAAAAAATCTATACATGGCTAAATTTGTAGACAACGAAAAGTTTTATTCTGAAATGGTGGCTTGGAAAGAAAAACTGTATCAGAATCAAGCACAGGGTATGTCTAACCCTAGACCAGATATACCTGAATACATCGGTGAGTGTATTTGGAAGATAGCATCAAGGTTTGCCACCAAACCAAACTGGAGGAATGCCTACACCGATGACATGGTGGGTGATGCTGTTGAAGAGTGTATAAAGTATTTGGATCGGTTTAATGAGAAGAAGTCCACAAACCCTTTTTCATATTTTACTCAGGTTGTTTATTATTCATTTTTACGTCGCATCTCAAAAGAAAAAAGATATCTGTATGTCAAGTACAAAGTCATCATGAATAGTGAGGTCAGTGATTTCTTTGAAGGTGCTGAGAATCAAGTTGAGTTCAACAAGGAAGAGTTGCTCAGCAAGTTTCAGGCAAATGAATATATTGAGTACTATGAGAACAACGTCAAACCCTCCAACAAAAAGAAGAAAAAGAAAAAATCAGTTGAAACCATTGAAAAGTTTATTACATGAAAGTAGCATTAGTAACAGACCTTCACTTTGGCGTACGAAATGATAATACTTTATTTGCAGAATATCAACAAAGATTTTTTGAGAATACATTTTGGCCCAAGGTAAAGGCAGAGTGCGATGCCTTGATTTGTCTTGGTGATACCTTTGATCGCAGAAGGTATATCAACTACAAGTCATTGACATACGCCAAGCAAATGTTTTTTGATCACATCGCTGAATGGGGCAAACCTTGTCACATGATAATAGGTAATCATGATACCTACTATCGCAAAAAGAATGAGATCAATAGTCCTTCCCTTTTGTACAGTCAGATATTAGACAACACACGTTTCTACCAGTCAGTGCCTGAAGAGGTTCAGATTGGTGAGGTTGACGTATTGATGGTGCCATGGATTGCTTCTGAGCATGCAGCAGAGGCAGGTGACATCATAAGCAAATCAAATGCACAGGTTGTCTTTGGGCACCTTGAGGTAAATGGCTTTCCTATGCACCCTGGTATGGTATGTCAGACAGGTGCAGACCCTGCCATGTACAAAAAATATGAACAGGTCTATTCAGGACACTTCCATCATCAAACCAAAATAGGCAACATACATTACATTGGGAATGCCTACCAACTTACTTGGTCTGATTATGGAGATGACAGAGGATTTCATATCTGGGATACGGCAACCCTCGACACAACATTCTACAAGAACCCTGAACGTATATTTGAGGCAGTAAATTATGATGACACTGGTGCGTTGGTACCAGTCCCATCCAACCTCAAAAACAAAATGGTGAAGGTGTTCGTAAAGAAAAAAGAGAACCCAACTTTTTATGATAACTGGCTCACATCAATACAAGATCAAGACCCTGCAGACCTATCAATCATTGAGAATATGACTGAGATGTTAGATGGGGAAGTTATGATTGAGACCAGAGATACATTAAAATTACTTAAAGAATATGTTGACCTGCTTGAACTTGGTAAGGGTGGTGATGAACTGGTACACCTACTATCAGACTTATATCAGGAGGCAGGACAAACTAAAGACTTAATATGATAATATTTCATTGCGTGAGATGGAAAAACTTTCTATCATTTGGTAACGCATTCACAGAAGTTGTATTGGATGAGCATGATTCAACTTTGATCACAGGTGAGAATGGAGCAGGCAAGTCAACATTGTTGGATGCCATATGCTTTGCGTTATACGGTAAATCTTTTAGGAATGTAGGCAAGTGGGACTTGGTCAACAGTGTCAATAAAAAGGGCATGGAGGTTGAGTTAGAGTTTTCAGTAGGCAACAAACGGTATAAGATATCAAGAACTGCTGAACCAAGTAGGTTTAATATATACTGCAATGACACTGAGGTCATGGCAGGTGCCACAGTTGCTGAGCATCAGAAACTCCTTGAGGACCAGGTTCTCAAGATAAAGTTTGCTACATTCAAGCAGGTTGTATTATTAGGTTCAGCGACTCACATACCCTTCATGACACTGGAGAAGTGGCAAAGGAGGAATATTGTTGAGGACTTGTTGGACATTCAGATATTTGGTGTGATGAATGATTTGTTGCAAGTAAGAAAACGTACCAATGAAACATCTCTCAAAGATGTTGGTCATCAAAAACAAATGACTGAGCAGAAGATAAGTTTGGTGCAGTCATCACTTGATGGGCTAAAGAAACAAAGAGATGATTTCCTGGGCCAACAACAGGACAAAATCAATGACAACAAAAACAAAATCGAACAACTCAGAACAGACAATGAGAGAATCGTCGGAGAAGTCTCAGACCTCAACGCCAACCCTGACCGAATCGATTCCATCAATGACCTTCTCTATAAGTTCAAGACAAACATCAAAGAGTACAATAGACAAATCGACTTCTTTCACAATACCGATGACTGTCCCACATGTCAGCAAGGTCTCAGCCATGAGATCAAAGACTCTAAGATCAGTGAGTACAAAGGTAAAGTTGAGGAACAATCAAGTGCCCTTACCAAGTTGGAAGGACAGCAATCTCTTTTACAAACTGCTTTGGACAGGAGCAATAAGTTAAATGAAGAGATGAGGAGCAATCAAAGAGAGATTGACATCCTCAAACGGCAGGTGGCCAAACTTGAGAAGGAGTCAACTGGTATTGATACCAGTGAGATAGATACAAAGACAACAGACCTTGAGGATGCCAAACAGCAACTTGAGACTCTTGTTGAGCATCACAAAGAGTTGGTTCACAAAAAACATCTGTTTGACTTGGCCAAAAAACTTCTGGAGGATGATGGCATCAAGGCACAGATCATTAAACAATACATACCAATCATCAATCAAACAACAAACTCATATCTGCAAAAGATGGGGTTGCCTATCAAGTTTGAGTTGGATGAGAATTTCAAGGAGGTAGTTAGGAGCAGATATCAGGATGAGTTCAAGTATCAATCATTCAGCATGGGTGAGAGACAACGCATAGACTTAGCATTGTTGTTGACTTGGAGAGCAATAGCAAAGTCAAGGAACTCAGCATCAACCAATCTTTTAGTACTTGATGAAACCTTTGATAGTTCACTTGATGTCAATGGCACAGATGAACTCATAAAAATATTATATGAGTTGACTGGATCAAACATCATAGTCATATCCCATAAAATGTCTGGTGACGATAAGTTTGTTAGATCAATCGAAGTCAAGAAAAAGGGGAATTTTTCAACTATTTTGGAAAATTTTTAAAAAAAATCGTGTTTTTGGAATTTTTCGCTTGACATTTTCGATTAAATCACCTATACTATTATTAAGATGAAAATGCAAACAAACAAAAAGGAGTCCGATATGACATTAGCCCAATCACAAAAAATTGAGTCCATGCGTTTAGAGACCACTAATGATTTCTTGAAAGAGATGGCAGTGGTTCAACGTGAGATCATGAATCAGGATATTGAGTCTGCTAAGTTTCGCTTGGCTTGTATTGCTGATGAGGTTGCTGGCTGGTGTTGTGATGAGGACTTCGGTGTTGCTGAGTTGATTGAATCAACTCGTGACCTTCTTATTAGAATGCCTATCAAAGTAGGAGTATAAGTGAAAATCGCAACGACTTTTAAATTCACCAGATTTCGCACAAAAGTGAAGAAGTCTAAAAAACTGTACACTAAAAAATCCCGAAAGGAGAATAAAGTTTATGGGTGTTAAGTCAAAGTACATCGACCATCTCGAGCAGATGGATCAAGTCAAGGAAGGTCTCATACACCTTCAGAAGTATGGTCAAAAGTCTTTCCAGAATGCCGAAGGCAACTGGGTGGAAATGCGTCCTGCTGTTCAACCTAACTTTTTCGACGATCAAGTCGAAGTAATCCCACATGAGGTACAATGTCAGTAATTATGTGTAAATACGGTTGTCTGTCCGATACAGACGAACATCCTGATTTCTCTTATGATGAGAGGACTCATGAATATACCTGCGCCAACTGCGCAGAGAATGAAGTTGATGAATGGCGCATGCGCCAATATGAAAGGGAACAACAAGACATGTTTGATTCCCCTGACTGGAACTGGTCAGGATTAAGATAAAAATAATTTCCAAAAATGGAATTTTTCGCTTGACATTTTCGATTAAATCAACTATACTTATATTAAGTAAAAACAATGACAAACAAAGGAGTCAATATGAAAGAGTTAGTTGCAAGTCTGATCACAACCCAGTACAGAGAAAACTATGGTGCCCATGATTGGGATGGTAAGGGTGAGTGCCCACAGTACTGGAAGAACAAAGGTGGGTATGATTATATGATCAAAGGTGCCCCATCCATCATGGATGCTGAGCATTTTGTTGATCATTTTATCTGTGATGCCTCAGACTATTCCACTGAGCATGTGGTCAATGCTGTTGACTGTACTCCTGATTATGACAGGGTAATGCCTGAGCATATGAAGCCAGTTGTCATTGAGTGGGCAGATCGTTTTGACTGCCGTGAAATTAAAACATCCATGCGTGAAGCCATTGAGGAGATTGAAGATGCCGCGATTGTATGATAAGTTAGAAAAAAATATGATGATAGATACAGGTGAGTTGCTACGAGATAGCAACTTTGATCCATGGAGTCAGGGTGAACGACTGTCTGACTTTGATTATGAAAACAATGAGATGGATGCTGAAGAATTAGCACGGACATTGATCAGTCGTCAGGATTTATATGGTGGTGTTGGAATCACCGCATCCCAACTGGGAATTGATGCACGTGTATTTGCGTTTAAAGAAAACACTGGTTCAGAGTTGGTGGACAAAGTTGCCTTTAATCCAAATATACTAGGTTATTCTGAAGAGGTCACATTGGAGATGGAAGGGTGTTTATCATATCCAGGTCTCTTCATTAAGGTCAAACGACCAAAGTCCCTTCAAGTTGAATACTGGACTGAGAAGGGTGATAGGATTGAGACAGTACTTGGTGAGTTTACTGCCCGTGTGTTTGCACATGAGTATGACCACTGTGAGGGAACAGACTTCCGTGATCGTGCTTCTCAACTTCATTTGAGAGCAGGGTTGAAGAAACGGAAATTTTATTTACGTAAGATGAAGCAACATCTTAAAGCAGAATATAACAAAGCACAGCGAGAGGGTAAATGAGTAAAATCAAACGTAAAGTAACCAGAGTAACTAAAAAGCAGGCAAACAAAACCAGAAAACTGATGAAAAATGCCCAAGGCATGGATCTTCAGGAAGTGCAAGCATATGGCATGGAGCCAATGCCTATTGATGCTGAGGGTGGTTCACCTGATTTGGCAACTGCCTTGAACTGGTACAGTCGTTTCAAAAATAGCAAAGATGCTACCAAGTATCTTGTTGAGTATGCTAAGCAACTGGGATATGATAAAGAGGAGATCAGACTCCTCAAAAAGTCCCCTGACTTGTTTATCCCCAACTCTTATGCCTGGCTTGCCAAAATGGCATTGAATGGTATTAAGATAACTGAGATTCAGCAAAATCGTATCATCGTCAAAATACGTGAGGGAATCAATCAAGCTAAATATGTTGAACAGTTAGTTGAAGATGAGAAGTCCGAACCTGAGTTGTCTGTTAAGAAGAGTATTCACGAGGTTATGCGTGAGGCAGTCAATGAGAAGGCATCGACCATCATGGGTACATTGGATGGTTGGTTAGATGACTTTTGTGATGCAGGCATGACTGGCGAGTATGACTTGTTTAATTACCTCGAAAGCATTGATGCCAAACCTGCCCATGTCCAGATTGTTGAGGACAGACTTGGTGTATGGTTGGCAGAATTTGTCGCAGCCAGAGACAAACTTGATGATGACTTTGTTGAAGGTTACTCACACCTTACCTCCACGCAACTTAAGACTCTAACTCAGTGGGTCGAAGATCTCAAAAATGTGGCAAGCAACTATTCTGAAGTCAAAAAGTCACGTCGTGGCCCAAGACAAGGGTCAAAACAAAACCGACTGAAGAAGATTGACCCAATCAAGATGTCACAAGGCATCAATACAATTAGTATCAATGGTGTTCATAGTCTGGATAAAAAGAATGTTGTTGGTGCCAATGAACTCTGGGTCATGGATGCAGATGGTTATATACGCCACTTCAAGTCTGAGAGCATCGATGGGTTTACAGTCTCAGGTGCCAAACTTAAGAATGTAACAGAATCAGTACAGTACAAACACCCTATGAGGTCGATTGATAACAAACAGGCATATACCAAGTTGATGAAAAAGTTTCCTACCAAGCATAGGGAACGTAAGTCAATCATGGATCCAATCTTCCAAAGGGACACAGATGTTAGCCCAAGACTAAATAAAGTTCTCATTTGGTCAGTGGCGTAAGGACCTTATGGCAAATAACCATGACGCATATGATATTATTACCTCACTTGCTGAAGTGATAAAGGGTATGCGTCAACACTTTGACCTCCAGAACATGGAGGCAACTAATGTTAGATTTGAAATAGACTTCAATACCTCAGAACGATTTGAGTTTATCTATGATGCTCAGGCAGGTATGCCTGGGCCAGAGGTATTGATTCGTAAACTTGAACAAAGCCAACTGGTTGATTATCAATACACAAATGACCAGATGGGTGAACCTATTACAAGGCAAATACAATGAGTGAACAACCGCAGGCCAAAGATATTCTGAGGGTCTATGAAGATGAATGGGGTGAGAAATTTACTATACCCCAACACAGCAGTCCTGAGCACCCTTCATATAACTCACTGGGTGGGTCAGAGTTATACACAATAAACCTTTTCAAGCATGTGACAGCAGATGTCCGTGACTATTTCAATATTGTTATGTCACGTTATGTACCAGAGGTTTTGGATGAGAATAAACCATCTATTCTGATCTGTCAGGACTTATACAATGATAACATGTATGACCATCTGCGTGATGGTGGCCATGAGAAGTTTGAGAAAATCATATTTGTTTCTCATTGGCAGAGGGAGATGTTTCAACGGTATAATTATGGTATACCCTTGGACAAAGTTATGACAGTGCATAATGCAGTTTTGCCTGTTATTGACATCACCCGTAGTTTGGTAGGTGAAGAGGAAGAACATGATAAGAAGTTCAAGATTGCCTACACCTCAACTCCTCAACGTGGACTTGCCCTTTTGCTTGAGGCATGTAGACTGCTTTGGGAACAACGCAGACAAGACTTTGAGGTCGAGGTATTTTCCTCTTTTAAGATTTATGGGTTTGATTCTAACGATGAACCCTTCCTTGCCCTGTATGAGAAAATGAAGAACACTGAATGGTGTAATCATACAGAATGGGCAGACAATGCTGATGTACGTAAGGCACTTGGAGGTGCCCATATTTGGTGTTTACCATCAATATGGGAAGAGACCTCATGCATGGCTATGATGGAAGCAATGCATGCAGGGTGCTTGATGGTTGCATCTGGTTATGGTGCATTACCTGAGACAGCAGCAAACTTTGGCATCATCTATGATATGCCTCCCACACCCCAGGATCATATCCAGAGGTTGGCAGGTTTACTTGATCATGCCATGAATACATATGCACTTGAGGGCACGCAGAATATTCTCGCATTCCAAAGGGCATATGCAGATCGTTTTTATACATGGCGTACTCGAGGTCGGCAGTGGCAGGCACTGCTTGGATCACTCAAGGCACAGATGGAGGGAACCAATGTAGCAGAGGTTCCTGCTGAAACTGAAGAGCCAAAGGAAATCGAAGTACCCTCAGTCGGAGCAACCCCAGTCCCCGTAGAAGTATGATACTCATAGACACAATGCAGATTAGCCTCGCCAACATCTCAATGGCGATCAAGGTATATGGTGAAGAAGTAAATGAAGGTTATGTTCGACACATGATCTTGAACTCCTTGCGCAGTTATCATAAACAGTTCAAAGAGGAATATGGTGAAATGATATTGTGCTATGATGGTGGTAAGAACTGGAGAAAAGAAGTTTACCCACACTACAAAGCAAATAGGAAGAAGGACAGGGAAGAGTCTTCCCTTGACTGGAACCAGATATTTGCTTGGATCCATGGAGTCAAAGATGAAATTAAAGAATATTTTCCTTACAAAGTTATTCATGTGGATGAAGCAGAAGCAGATGACTGTATTGCCGTACTCATTCAGGAATCTGATCCCTTTGCCAATCATCTCATTATATCGTCAGACAAGGACTTCATTCAACTCCATGGTACCGTGGGATGCAAACAGTTTGACCCAATCCGTAAAAGATGGCTTTCTGGAAATAGTAGGGAATCCCTACTGGAAAAAATATTCTATGGAGATAAGGGCGATGGTGTACCGAATATACTCTCGGATGACACAGTATTTATTGAAGGTCGTCGACAGACTCCTCTCCAAAAGAAAAAGTTTGAGTCTTGGAAGTCGTTTGAAGACCCTAAGACGGTCATTCCGAGGGAATATCATGGTAACTATGAGCGAAATAAAACAATGGTGGACCTATGGCAGTCTCCGAAAAAAGTTAGGCAAGATATTATAGCGCAGTGGCAAGAACCTAAAGAGACAAGAAATGATAAAATATTTGGATATCTTGTCGAGAAAAAATTGGTCCAACTACAAGGGTCAATACAAGATTTTTTTGTTAACTAAATATTCCCGTGAACTAAAAAGATTAGGATATATTATGGATTTACCAACTAAATTAGACAGCATACGTCTGTCAGTGCCTCAGGTTGTTGAGGCAGTCGATAAAGAAAAAGTACATGAGGAGAAAGTAAAAATCCTCCAGATGAATAATCATCAGGGTCTTCAGATATTTTTGAAGGCATGGCTTCATCCCAACATCACATTCAAGTTACCTCGTGGTAGCATTCCTGTAAAAAACCCAGACAATCACACGGGTGATACACCCACTGGCTTGTATGATATGCCAGCACCATACAGGTGGATTAGTGGAACAGCAGAATGTGAACGGATGAATACTATTGAACGTGAGCGAACATTTATGCAGTATGCAGATACCCTTGATAGGACTGAACTGCCTTTGCTCATAGCATTAAAGGACAATGATAGGAGTGGATATCCAGGTTTCTATGACCAAGCAGTTGTAGATGCGTTTCCTGAGTTATTCTCACCTGAAGAGCAAAAGTTGCTTGATCCTACTGTGCCAAAGCCAAAACCTGGACCAAAACGCAAATAACAAACCTAAATAAGGAACTACATTATGAATTATGTTGAGTTATCTTATGATGCTTTGAATGCCCACTACAATGGCGTGAATGAGGCAATGAGATATAAGATCATCAAGGCTATGAACAATGGAGATGCTATTGAAGACCTTGATGAAATTTTGACTGAATGGGTTATGACGCAACACAAACAAACATTGCTCAACTCATTGGTTGAGAGAAAACAAAATGAAAGACAAGCAGAAGCACAAGAGCAAGTTACACCAACTGCGCCACCTCAAATCCCAAATGCAGAAAACTAGGCAGTCTTGGAAAAAGAGGGATCAACTGACCTTCATGTGGGGTGTGGTGGTTGAACTGGATGCTCATAACAAACTACCAATTATACCCTATCCTGAAGGTGATGTAACAATCGATGACCTTAAAGGAGATGCAGCATAGATTATGGAACACAGACATTTACTCGAGGAGACGGTAAAATCCATCTCAGAACTCGAAGGATTTGCCTGTCAGTTAGGGATAGGAAAGGGCAATGGAACACTTAGTATCCTCGGTGAGTTGCCTAAAGATAAGTTGCTGGTACTGGTTGACCCATACGGTGAACATGAGTACCGCACCATAGAGGATGGTCTGCCTGTAGATAGAAAGGCAGATGGAGTTAGAACAGCATATTCGACATTGGCGTCGCTCTACAGTATGGTAAGTTCAGGCACATGGCCGTACTTCCTATACTATCCAATGGAGGATATCGAATTTTACGAACATTTTCAAACAGGTAT
>MDSZ01004766.1_pt1 | contig 12316 bp, 10 predicted proteins | sample 811201 | NCBI WGS metagenome assembly MDSZ01 (sample SAMN05326647, study PRJNA326480) | marine metagenome | isolation source: seawater | place: Indian Ocean: North | collected 2010
AATTTCATCTAAATTTTGATAAGCTGTAATAGTTTCAATATTTACTGCAAACTCAATATCTTTTCGATTATCCTCTGGCACAAAAGTATCTATTGCATCCAAAAATTTACTTGTGGCAAATGCTGTTTCGGCCATAGGAGCAATTATACCTTTAACACCAAGACTAAGAGCCATATAGATATCTGTTACTGCCTCAACACCTCCTATTTTTATTATAATTGGTAAGTCTAACTTTTCAGTTAAATCTTTAAGTCTCATTAACTCTGTCTGTCTACTGCCCTCATTTTCATATTCAGCTTTAATTTCAAAAACACCGTATTCTTCTTTTAATGATTTTAATAAATCGTACATTTCATATTCTAATGAATTCATAATATTTTATTTTAATTTGTTAATTATTTATTTAAATTTTTTTTTATATAGATTTCTTGCAAACTCTAAATCAAAACTCTCATTAATGTCAACAGCCTCTTTCTGTGAAACTATAAAAGGATAGGGTTTACTCCCAATTCTTGAATTTTTTTTCATAAATTCTTTTTTTGAAATACCATACAAAAAAGTTATATCTCGAATTATAGGTTTCAAATCCTGACTTCTTGATAATTTAAATTTTTTAAAATTAATTGGTTTTTCATTAAACCAGTACCAAGAGTATTCTTTTGTAGCAGTAAAAATAGAATTAATTTTTTTATTTATTTTAATTTCTTTTATGCACTTCTTAATGCTATCAATTTTAACAAATGGGCTTGTAACATGTAATTGAAAATAATAATCGAAATTTGGCTCTAATTTCATCCAATATTTTAACAGATCATTACCATTAGCTTTACTTGATTTTAAATAATCTAATCTTTTAATAAAGGATATATGTTTTTTTTTACAATAATCTTGGATTTCTTTTGAGTCAGTGTCTACTATAAATTTATCGAATTCTTTTATATTTGATACTTTGTCAACTATATACCTAAACAAAGGTTTATTTCCAATAAATTTAAAATTTTTAGATTTTATTCTCTCACTATCTTTCTTAATTGGAATAAAGCAAATAATTTTTTTTTTATTTTTTTTCATATTAACAACTATGATACCATCTAACAAATTCATTAATATTTTTAAACATAAATTTCACATTAAAACTTAACAAGTTTATAAATATCATGTATTTAAAATAATATTTATTAACGCAATTTTGGTAAATAATTTATGAAAAAAACATCATCAAAAACTAGTTCGTTAATTGTTTTAAGAAAAAAACTTAATAATAGAATTTGTGAAATTCCGAAGTTTATTTTTTTTTCAAAAAAAGAATTTATTAAAAATAAAAACTTAATTTTAGATCGGATTGTTAAAAACTTTAAAAGTGAAATAATCATTAGATCATCTTCTTTATCTGAAGATAATGAAAATAAATCTAATGCAGGTAAATACAAATCCTTTCAAAATATTAAAATAAATAAAAAAAATATTAATAATAAAATTATTGAAATCATTAGTGAATTTAAAAAATTAGATGACCAGGTAATCATACAAGATTTTAAAAAAAATATTTTATATTCAGGTGTAATTTTCACTAGAGATCAAAATACAAACGCACCGTATTATATAATTAATTTTGACAAATCTGGAAAAACTAATTTAGTTACATCTGGAAAACATAATCCATCATCAAAAACTTTAGTAATCAATAGAAGATCAAAAAAAATTCCTAAAACATTTATTAAACTTATAAAATTAATAAAAAAAATTGAAAATATTTTTAAGTCAGACAAACTTGATATCGAATTCGCAATTGAGAAAAAAACAAAAAAGATTTTTATTTTTCAATGTAGAATATTAAATATATCAAAAAAATTTGAAAATTTTGATAAACAAATTGAAATAAGTATTAACAACATTAAAAAAAAATTTAAAAAAATTAAAAAAAAAAATGAATTTACTCCTGGCTCAACAACTATTTTGAGTAATATGGCTGATTGGAATCCGGCTGAAATGATTGGATCAAAGCCAAAGAACCTAGGTCTAAGCTTGTATTCTGAATTAATTACAAACGAAATATGGTCAAAACAAAGATTTGACTATGGATACAGCAGTTCCAATGATAATCCATTAATGATTAATCTTGCAGGCTCTCCTTATATTGACTTAAGAGTAGATTTAAATTCATTTATTCCAAAAAACCTTGATATTAAAATAAAAAAAAAAATTATTGATCATTCAATAAAAAAACTTAAAAAAAAACCATCTCTTCATGATAAAATTGAATTTGAGGTAATTCCAACCTGCTATGATCTTACAGAAAATCATGACTTTAAAAACATTTTAAAAAATAGAGAATATAATGCTTATAATAAATCTTTAAAAATTTTAACCAATAATCTTTTAAAAAATTATCAAAAAATTACCAGGATTGAAATATTCAAATTAAATCATTTATCAGAGCAAATAAAAAAAATAAAAGTTTCAAAAATTAGTCATATTCAAAAAATTTTTTACTTAGTCAATAATTGTAAGCAATATGGAACACTACCATTCTCAGGTTTGGCAAGGCTGGCATTTATATCAACAAAAATACTCCAAAGTTTGGTTGATAAAAAAATTTTAACACTAAATGAATATAATATTTTTTTTAATAATCTTAACACAATCAATAGACAAATGCATGAAGATTTAAATCATCTTGTAAATAAAAAAATTTCAAAAAAATATTTTATAAAAAAATATGGTCATCTAAGACCTTCAACTTATTCTATTAGTTCTGCTAATTATAAAACTAATTTTAATCAATATTTTTCAAAGCCAAAACTGTTAAATAAAACAACTCAAAGGAAATTTATAATTAAAAATTTTAAATTAAATAAAATTAACAAATTATTTAGATTGAAGAGTTTATCAATAAATGCAAAAGATTTTTTTTCATTTGCAAAAAAATCTATAGAATTAAGAGAATGGGGAAAATTTATTTTTACAAAGTCCCTTGATGAAATTTTTAATAATTTAGAATTACTTTCAAAAGAAATTAATATACCTAAAGATGATCTAAACTATATATCAATTAATACTATACTAAACTACAATAGTAATTTAGATCAAAAACAAATAAAATTTTTAATAAAAGAAGAAATTACAAAAAATAAAAATTCTATGAAAATATTAGAACAAATAAAACTACCCGACTTACTTACTAAAGTTGATGAAATAGATTTTTTTTATTTAAATAAGGTAAAAGGCAATTATATTACAGATAAGTCAACGTATGGAAAAATAAAGTATTTTAAAAATGTAAAATCATTGAATACAATCAAGAATTCAATAGTTTTAATTGAAAATGCTGACCCAGGCTATGACTTTATTTTTTCTCACAACATAAAAGGGTTTATTAGTAAATATGGGGGAGCTAATTCACATATGGCGATAAGATGTATGGAATTAGGTATACCCGCGATAATTGGGGTCGGAGAGAAAAATTTTAAATATATAAGATCAAACAATAATTTATTCATAGATTGTAAACAGCAAATTTTTAAAATATTAAATTAACATGAATATTTTAATAAATGGAAGATATAGAATAGAAAAAAAAAAACCTTTTTTCTATATAGACGAAGGTTGGGATAATTTCTTTAATAAAAATAAATATAAATATGAAATGTATAAACCTAAAATGAAATTAAGTTATATTAAAAATTTTGATTGTCTTGTTATATCTGGTGGAGGAGACATTTATAAAATTTCAAAAAAAAAATTTGATAAATACAGAGATACTCTAGAAATTAAACTTATCAAACTATTCTTAAAAAATAGTAAACCAATAATTTTAGTTTGCAGAGGTTTTCAATTATTTGGAAATTTTTATAAAAATAAGTTAACAAAGATTGATAATCACATTGGGACAAATCATTTAATCAATGTAAAAAAAAACAATTTTTCAAATAAAATGAAGATTATATCAAATTCTTATCACCAATATGGTTTTTTAGGATTAAATGAAAAATTTGAAATTATTGGAAGATCTTTTAGTAAATCAGTTGAAATTGCTGTATTAAAAAACAAAAAGATTTTATGTACTATGTTTCATCCAGAAAGGTACAATAAAAGTCAAAAATTAATTAACAAACTAATTATAAAGTTTCTTAAAAAATCTATATGCAATTAGTTATTTTGGCTGCAGGAAGATGCAAAAGAATATTTGATAAAATAGGCAAAAATAAATGTTTAATTAAGTATAAAAATATAACACTTATTGAAAAAATTATATTAGATAGCAGTTATTACTTTAATAAAGTTAATATAGTTACTGGATATAAATCTCATCTAATCAAAAAACAATTAAAAAAATACACAACAATTAAATTTATTACAAATAAAGATTATAATAAAAAAGAAATGCTTCATTCAATAATTATAGCATTAAAAAATATAAATGATGATGTTGTAATTTCATATTCAGATATTTTGGTTTCAAAAAAAATATGGAAATATTTTAAACAATTTAATTTAAATAAAATAATGCTACCTATTAAAAAAAATTGGAAAACTGTTTGGAAAACGAGATCTAAACTTCATTTGAATGATGCAGAGCATCTCAAAATTAACAAAAAAAATGATCTTTTAGAGATTGGAAGTCAAATAAAAAAAAATACAAAAGTGGATGGTCAATTCATGGGTTTAATATTTATACCTAAAGAATTTATTAAAAAAATAATTAAAATTTATACAAAAAATAAATTTGACAAAATTCAAACAACACAATTTTTAAATATTTTAATAAAAAAAAAAATTTCAAATAAAATGTAAGCCCACCAATTATTTTTGGTATGAAATTGATGATATTATGGATTTAAAAAATTTAAAAAAAATTGGTTCAAAAGTTGATTAATTTTATAAAAAACATTTACAAATACTTACAATTTAAAAAAAAAGAAAAAACATATAAAAGAATTATATTTAATGAAAACGTTAATACATTCAAATATTTAAAACATATAATAGAACTTGATAAGCATGAAACATGTGTCTTAAGCCTTGAAAATTTAAAATATATAAATTCAAAAAATATAAAATATTACTATTTTGATAATTATTTTTTTTTATCTTTGATTTTTATCTTTTTGAAGATTAAATTTCTTTACTGCTCCACACCAGACCTAAATTTTACAATATTTAGAAGATCAATAAGAAAAGATATTAAATATATTTATATACAACATTCTCCAGTGAGTCTAAGCATGGCCTATAAGAAAAATGCTTTTATAAATTTTGATGCTATTCAAGTTGTAAACAAAAATCAATATTATGATTTAATTGATATAAATAATTTCTATAATAAAAAAATAAGACCAATTAAATCAAAATATTTTTTCTTAGAGAATTCTTTAAAAACAAAAAAAACTTTAAATGAAAAAATCGATTATTTGATCGCGCCAACGTGGAATTCAGATTTTTATAAATTAAATCTTCATAAAAAGATATTTGATATTCTTAAAAATTTAAATAAATCTTTTATTTTTAGACCCCATTACATGTCAGTAAAAAAAAAAGAATTTTCATTTAAAGATATAGATTTGAATAAAGAAAATATTGATTTAAATTCCAATTTAATTTTTCAAAATTACAACAATCTTATATCAGATTGGTCTGGAATTTATTTAGAATTTGTAATAATCAACAAAAGAAAACCAATTTTAATAAATTCAAAAATGAAAGTTAGAAACGATGATTTTAAAAATTTTACTAAGAAGCCCATTGAACTGGAAATGCGAAAAGATCTTTCTGTTCAATTCGATCCAAAAAATATTGAGTTATTAAAGAAATTTATATCTCAAGAAAACAATGATAATACTCTTTCAATTGAAAATGATTTAATAAAAAAAATATTAAATTGATTTTTCTATGAAAAAATTTTTGCTAATCATTCTATTTATTTTCTTATCTACATCTAAATCTTATGCTTACTTGGATCCAGGTACTTTTACTATAATAATTAATTTTTTCATTGCATTAATAGCAGGTATATCAACATACTTAATTTTATTTTGGGAAAAAATTAAAAATTTATTTTCTAAGAAAAATAAAAAAAAAAACGAGAATGAGAAGAAATCTTAGTCAATTATATTCTGATAAAAAAAAACTTTTATTGTTAATTTTATTAAATTTTTTCCCTATAATTAATTTTTTAACAATTAATACTTACAAAATCAAATTTGTATCTAATATATTTTATTTATTTTTTTTTTGTTATATTGCTATATTTTTTATCTTATTTGTAATTTTTTTTTTAATAAATAAAAACCTCTCTTATAGATTTTTTTTTATAATCGTTTTATTTTTCAATTTAGAGATTCACTTTTATGATCTAGAAAAATTTTTTTTTGAAGATAGATACATAAGTTTATTGTTTTTAATTATTTTACCTTTTTTATGTTATGAATTAATTAAAAAAGAATTTTTTCAGATATTTTTTTTACTATTTATTACAATAAGTTTATCTTACTCTATAATAATTCATAAACCCTATGAGTTATTTAAAAATGTTAAATTAAATACAGTTCCAAAGGAATTAAATTTAATAGAAAAACGAAATGATCAAACAGTAAATGAAGCTCCTAATATATTCTATTTTATCTTAGATGGACTTGGTTCAATTAATAATTTAAAAAAAAATGGTATTGAGGTTAAATCAATAAGTGAATATTTAAAAAATAATGGATATAAAGTATCTCTCAACTCAAGATCTAGTTATACAGAAACATCTTTAACACTGAGTTCAATTTTTAATCTTGATTATATAGCAGATGGAAAAGAGAAATTTTATACAGAAACTTTAAGAGATGGGTTAGCATATAATTATGATTACTATCCTTTTTTTTCTGATTATCAGAAAATTCCTCTCGTTGATGAACTAGAAAAAATGAATTATAAATTTTTTAAAATCGAGAATAGTTATGCCAAATGTAACAATCACATAAAAATAAAATGTTTTAAAATTTTTGAAGATGAAATTTTTTTTCCTATTTTAAATGATTATTCTTTAGAAGTTTTTTTTAGTAAATCGTTAATATATTCAACTATAAGAAACCAGATGGATAAGAAAATTGTTGATAATTATGATACAATTCAACATTTTAAAAATATTTTTTTTAATTATTTAGATGAATTAAATTATGGAGGCAATTTCACCCTCATACACCATATGAGTCCCCATAGACCAATGAGAGATGAAAACTGTAAAATATTAGAGTACCCTGAAAAAAATTTATTTACTTATAAAAATTATAAAAGTTCAGTAAAATGTGTTTTTAAAAGAATTAAAGAAATTAATGAAATAATTCTAAAATCATATCCTAATTCAATAATAGTATTTCAAGGAGATCATGGACCAATATTTGAAGAAGATAAAGGTCAAGAAGGAAGCTCAAAAAAACCAAATATGAAACTAATTAACAACAGAATAACTAATTTTAATGCAATGTTAATTCCAGGTAAATGTGAAAAAAAATTTTATGATGAAATTGGAAATGTTGAGACTATAAGGCTTATTTTAAATTGCATTGGTGCAGATAAAATTGAGCCAAGAAAAAAATCAAATACATTTATATTTTATCCCAATGAAAAGCCAAGAATATATAATGTAAATGATCTTTAAATGGTGAAACTTAAATTTTAACTCAAAAAATCTAAAACTAAATATAAGATTATTTATTAAAAAAAATTAATAGTATTACTCTTATAAATAAATTATTAAATTAATTAAATATGCTAAGAATAATTAAAAGAGGTTTAGAATCATACATTCTTATATTGGATAAATTAAATAAAAAAATAAAATTTAAAAGAATTTTTTTTTTAGTCGCTCATAAAAAATGTCAAAGAGGTAACCACGCCCATAAAAAATGCACTCAAGCTTTTTTTAGTGTAAAGGGAAATTTCTATATTCAATGTATTTCAATAACTGGAAAGAAGAAAAAAATAAGTATAAAACCAGGTTCAAAAATAGAAATAGTTAAGCCATTTACTTGGGTAAAGATTTACTTAAATAAAGGTGATGTATGTGGAGTAATATGTAATAGAAATTACGAAGAAGAAGATTATATAAGAAATTTTAAAAAATTTAATGAAATTCGACACAGAACTTAAACATACAAGTTTTTTAATTTTAGTTAAAGATGAAATTTTTTTTTCGAAAAAATTAGTTAACTATATAAATAGCAAAAAAGTTAAGGCAGAATTTATTATAGCTGATGGAAGTAAAAGAAAACAAAATAAAATTTTTGATAAATTAAAATCAAAAAAAAGTTACTATTATTTTGGAGAGGATAAGAATACTGAAAAATTTTTTTTAAAAATATTAAAGGGAATTCAAAAATGCTCTAAAAAATTTATTTTTTTTTGTGATCAAGACGATTTAGTAAATTTTAAAACAATTAAAAAACATGAAGATTTTTTAATAAAAAATAAGAATTATTCTGCTGTAAGAGGTTTAATTTATAATTTTACCTATTTTAATAACAAAGTTAAATTACTTGGAAAACAATATAATAATTATACAGATTTAAATACTTTTTTATTTAGACATCTATTAAATGTTAACTTCAGAGCATACTACAACTTAAGAAGAAAAAGTGATTTGATTAAAATATACAAATTAGTTGTTAAATATAAATTAAATGATTTTAGATCGACTGAATTTATTAATGACATTTTAACACTAAGATTTAATAGAATTAAATCATTTAACAAAGAGATATCAGTATTAAGATGGGCTGGCGTAAAAAAAAGAGATAGCAAAAAAGGCCATATAATCAATCAACATCATAAAACAAGATTTTATTGGTTTAAATATTTTTTTTCTAAACATGAAAATTTAATTACTAAAATTTTAAATGAAGAAATAAAAATTTTTAAAAATTTTAATACATTTAAAATATATATTTTATTGACTGATATTCTTTATAATTTCCTACAGAAGAATATAGAAAGGGTTGTTAATAAATTTAAAAAAAAAAGAAATATCAATTTAGAGAAAAAATTAGTTAAATTCAAAATCTGTGAAATAATAGATTAAATAAATATTTAATTAAAGTTTTTATTTTAAAGATCAGTCTTTAAATTTAAGTATTAAGTTATGTTTGATTTAAATAAACAAATTATCAAAATTCTGAATTTTGACAATCTTTACAAGCATTTAAATTTAAACAACTTTAGTAATGAGGAAAAAGAATTATTAAAAGTTGTTTCATACTATAACCAGCACTTTAATTTTCATAATTATTATAAAATTAATTCAGATCGAAATACTCTTTTGATTTTTAATAAAATTAAAAAAATTTTTAATTTTAAAAAATATTTAAAAATCATTTTTCAAATAATCACAATTACATTTAAGAAAAAAAAATTATTTAAACACCTAAGTGTTGATATAATTTTTTTTATATCTATGGACCCTAGAAGTCAGAAAGATATAAAGCCAATTATAAATAACTTTTCAAAGAAAATTATTTTAATTGATAAGCCATACAAAACTCACGAAGCCTACAAAAAAGTATTTAAACAACAAAAAATTATAAATGTGAGAGATTATATTGAATTAAAGGATTATTTTTTATCATTAATAAATTCTTTTAAATTTTTACTAAAATTAAAATCAACTAAAAAATTTATAAATACAAATATTAAATTTAATATTTATTATAATTTCTTTCTGAGGACAGAGGTTTACAAAAAAATAATAAATAATATAAAATCAGAAAAAGTTTTTATAGATCGTGGAGATGGAATTTGTTCAAATTACTTTACTAATGAATTTAAAAATTATAACCGTGTAAATAAAATATTTAGTTATTCGGCAAACGGATTAGCACTAAATAACGATTTAATATTTGCACATTATTTATATTCTGATTTAGATTATTTGTTTTGTTACGGAAAATTAGATCAAATATTTATTAAAAAATTATTTAAAAAAAATAATTTTAAGTTACTAAATATCCCAAAAAAAATAATACCCATTGGTTCAATAAGAAATTTTTCTTTTAAAATTTCAAAAACTAGAAAAATCAGGATTAGGAGAAAACAATTTAATTTTTTATATATAAAATCTAACCCCACTATATATGACAATCTAGATGATAAGTGTTTTGAAAAGTTCTGTTTATTTGTTAATAAAAATTTTCCTGGGTCACAAATATTAGTTAAAGAAAAATTAGATGGGATATCTAAATTAAATAATCTTTTAATAGAAAAAAAAATAATTAATAAAAAAAATATTTATAGCTCGGTTGATATGGTTCCTGAAGACTTATTTCAAAAAGCTGATTTTGTAGTAGGCACTTCTTCTGCAGCCTTGGCACAAGCAATCTATTATGATATCCCTCTTATTTGTGTTGATAATAAGGTTGTTATTTCAAGCTTTCTAAAATTTTTTTGCTCTATATATATTAGAAAAATAGACGAAATTGAAAAATATAAAGATAAAATTATTCACGTAGGTAATAGGACTTCGTTAAAAAATAAATGGAAAAAATTTATTTTTAAAAAAACAAATAAGTCACCACACTTAGAAATCTTAAAAATTTTAAAAAAAAAATAGCTCAATGATTAATGAAATTATTTTTCTTGATATAATTTAGGAAGTTATAATGGAATTATTCTTAAGATTAATTATTTCATCAAATGTTCCTTGATTTGCAAGCTTACCTTTATCAAGTTTAAAGATAATATCGCAATTTTTTACTGTATTTAAACGATGTGCAATTAAAATTATTGTAATGTCTTTATTAAGATTATTAACTGCATCCATTACAGCTTTTTCAGTTTCATTATCTAATGAGCTTGTTGCTTCATCCAAAATCAGAACTTGTGGATTATGGTATAAAGCACGAGCTATACCTATACGTTGCCTTTGTCCACCTGACAGTCTAATTCCTCTCTCACCAATAATGGTTTGGTATTGTTCTGGTAATTCATCTGTGACAAATTTATGTAAATTTGCAATTTTAGATGCTTTTTCAACAGCAGCTTTATCAATATTATTTGACTCTGTTCCAAACGCAATATTGGCAGCAATAGTATCATCGGATAGAAAAATATGTTGTGGTACATAACCTATAGAACGCCGCCAAGCTCTAGAGTTCTGTTTTGTTATAATTTGACCATCAACTTCTAATGTTCCTTTTTGAACTTGAAGAAGTCCTAAAATAATATCTACAGTTGTCGTTTTTCCACTTCCGGTAGTGCCTACTAGCCCAACAGTAGTTTTAGCAGGTATGTTCAAGTTAATATTCTTTATAGTTGTTCTTGATGTATTGGGATAATTATAAAAAACATTTTTTAATGTGATATTTTTTTGAAGTAATATAATCCCCTTATCTTGATTTAAATTAATCTGTTCAAAATTTTTAACATCATCATACAACTTATCAATTGAGGGGCCTACAAAAGTAAGTTGGGTAATAGAAGCATAAACTTGCTGTATTGCTGGCATTAAGCGATAACCAGCAAAAACATATAGGCTGATGATTGGTAATACGTTGTTAAAATTATCTGTCTTTGTCATTAGATAAAGAATTATTATTAAAATACCTCCAAAAGCTATGGCTTCTAGAAAAAAACGAGGTAATGAAGATATGATCGCAAAAGAGGAGTTAATTTTTGCAAAACGTTCAGCAGGATAAGAAAAACGATTAACAAAAATTTGTTCTAATCCTCCAACTTTGACTTCCTTTGAAGCCCCAAAAGCTTCACTGATTGATTTAAAACGAAGCTCATTATTTTTTAAACGCTCACCCCCAACTCGATTAAGGTATCCACGCACTAAACTATAGATAATCCAATATGCTAGGCTTAGAGTAATACCAACTATCAATGCAAGTTTTGGATCTATTATAATTAATAATGCTATGAGCATAAATACGATCAAGCCCCTAGCAATCAATTCTAAAAAAGGTCCTATGCCACCCGCAATTACTTGATTTACCTCTGATAAAATTGTCTTACCAAGATCTGCACTGTTTCGATTTAAAAACCAACTGTAAGGCTGTTGCAAATATCCTTCTACTAAACGTTTGCCTACAGTGTATAGACGCATTTCTATAAATCGTACTTGCAAATAGCTAGTAAAAGCCTTAAACGCAAGTGAAGTAACAAGAACCACAAATACCAATAAGCCAAGAAAAAAAAGAAATTGCTGATTGGTTTCAACTCCAAATATAGATGAAGCTTTAAAAATTTTTATTAAAATTATATTAGTCTCTATGATACTTGGATTAGAAAGTACCGCTATCAATGGTAATATAGATGCTACACCAATCGTATCTAATAA
>MDSZ01049866.1_pt1 | contig 12316 bp, 6 predicted proteins | sample 811201 | NCBI WGS metagenome assembly MDSZ01 (sample SAMN05326647, study PRJNA326480) | marine metagenome | isolation source: seawater | place: Indian Ocean: North | collected 2010
ATGGGGTGGGAAGCGTGACCTATGACTGGTTGTTGGACGGGAACCTGCTGTCCTCAGGAGCGAGTCTGGCACTGGATCAGACAATGGCTGGCGGTGTCATTACGGTACAGGGAAGCTACACGGATGGCGGAGGCTTTGTGGAACAGGTGATTTCAAGCCCCACCGCTCCAATCAATTCACCACCTTCTGCTTTGGCAACTGGGGTAGGTTTTCAACTCAATGAGAACAATCTGCCAGGTGCAGAGGCAGGATACCTAGGTGCCGTCGACTTGGACGGGGATACAATAACCTACGCACTGGTTACTGGTTCAGGCGATGATAATAATTCTATTTTTGAACTCAATTCCAGCGGGAACCTTAAAATTCTCACTGCTTTGGACCGAGAAGTTTGGCCGAGCCTTTCGATAAGAGTTAGAGCAGATGATGGTAGGGGAGGCGTGGTGGAGAGTCCGATTATCATAAATGTTGGTAATGTAGTTGAAGATTTGGATGGAGATGGAATTGAGGATTATTTTGATGAGGATGACGATGGGGACGGTTTCAGTGATTTGATTGAGTTGGCTTATCCATCGGACCCGATGGATTCCCAATCATTGGCCACTCAATATCCCTATGATTTAGAGGCATTGAATGAGATTTCAATCATTGCAGGGCAACCTGAAGGTACTATTATTGGACGGTTTTCCGCAAAGGAGCCAGATGGGGAGGAAATCATTTTCTCTCTCCTGGGTGACACAGACTTAGGGGTGGTAAAGATTTCCTCCAATGGAGATCTGATGGTAGGAAGCAATTCATCCATGATAGAAACCGGTGTCGTTAAAATTAAGGTGAGGGCAAGTGATCCATGGGGAGCTTCAGTAGAGAAGGAGTTTGAGCTGATTGGGTTTACCAATCCATCTGAAGCTATTTCTGGGTATCTGGAACTTGAAGAAAGCGTGGCAGTGGGAACCGCTGTTGGTAGTTTTGCGATTGTGGATGAGGATAATGAAAGCACCCAGGTTTATGAGCAGGCTTTTGTGGGCAGTAGCGGAGACGATGCTTTTGAAGTGAGTGCAGAGGGCTTGCTAAAAGTGGCAAAACCTTTGGATTATGAAACCTTGAGCACACACTATGTGGGCGTTCGCGTGACTGATGATGAAGAAGGAATCCGGGTTCAGTATTTCGGTGTCAGCTTAATTAACGAATCTCCTGCTGTTGTGGACACTTTACCACCAACCACCCCTGCTGCACAGCAAGTTACTTTGAGAGGGACGGTGATTGATCCGGGTTGCATAAACGGGGTAGACCAAGTCGGTTTTCTTATCAGTACTGACCCAATTGTTGAATTCGAGCAGGAGGGTGTAAGCAAATACCAGGTGGAGCGGGATGAGAATGCAGATTCCTTTGATTTTAACTATGAAATTCTCAGAGGAGAAAAAATTTATTACAGGGCTTATTGCATCAATTTTGAAGGAGTATCGATGTCACTTGAAGAGACATTCATACCCCAGGAAGTCTTTCATCCTCACACGATTTTTTCCGCCACTAAAAAAGGCGGTGAAGGTGATTGGTGGGAAAGCAAGTGGTTTGGAGAATTTTATGGAAATCCTGAAAATGGGTGGATTTATCATTTTGCTCATGGTTGGATCTTTGCCATGCCTAGCCCGACGGATGGAGTTTGGCTTTGGTTTGAAGACTTTGGCTGGTTATGGACCTCACCGGATATTCATCCTTTTCTTTACTCAGAAAGAAAAAAGAATTGGCTCTTCATAGGTTTACAATCAGGCCAGCAAAACTTGTTCTATGATTACGAGAATAATGATTGGTTGAACCGGGCACCACTGACAATTTATCCGCGATAATGAATGGAAGAATAAACACTAAACCGAGATTTTTTCTTCTTTTACTGTTACTAATTTTCGGAGGGCAGACACCAGTATTTTCTGATGAACTTAGGGACGGCAATGTACTGATTGCCGAAATTAGAGGAGAGGTGAATTTCCGAAGTCAGAATGGTTCGCCAGTGAAAGCTGAAGATTTCAAGCCAGGCAGTCTTCTTCCAGTGGGATATCAGGTGCTTACCGGGAAAAATTCTTCAGTACTTTGTCTCTTGAGTAATGGGACTCTCGTCACTGTGAGAGAGAATTCCGACATGCGTGTGGAATCCTTCAGGCAAGAACCTTTTGTTTCAAATGACCTGGTGATGGAGAAGATGGATAAAGAACCGAGTTCCTCCTCGGTAGTTCTTGATTTGGATATGGGTTCCCTAGTGGTCAAAACCAAAAAACTGAATAAAGGATCAAGGTTTGATATTGAGTCGCCCCTCGGTACAGCGGGTATCCGTGGGACGGAATTTCAAATGGGATTTGACGCGAAGTCCGGAATCGAACTCGATGTTACCGAATCCACAGTGGCCTTTGTTTCCAAAGGTGGTGATACCCAGTTAATTGGGCAAGGCAATGGGCTTTCAGTTTCAATAACCGGTGAGATTGTTAATCGTCCGCTAAATCCAGTGGTTGCTCAGCAGGTAAGTAATATAAATCAGCAGGCTTCAGAAACGACCAATTCTGTTGATTTTGAAAACACTGGGCTTGGGAATGTCGATGCCCCCTCTGAACCCGAGGGAACTGACCAAAATGATCCACAGGGTGAAAAAAATGAAAATATTAGGGATGAAAAAGCAGTTGATGAGACCAAGTCAGAATCCTCAACAGATTCGGGAAATGGGAATAACCCCGAGTCCTCCAATTTGCAGTCCAGCACTTCTACCGTGAATGAACCGATGCAGGTAGAAACCCCGCAAAATAAAGTTCCGGATAATGTGATCGTGAATGTTCCTCAGTCTGCGATTGATAGCGTATCCACTGATTTGCAAAATACGGATTCCGAAAAGGTTGATGTTATGACGACTGATGATGATCAGGATAAGGATCAAATTCTCGCCTTGTTGAATCGTGATAATTCCGACAATGATAAGAAGATTTCCAAGGATGGTTCCGAGGGAGAGATGGGAAATGATAGTTCTACAGAAAACTCAGGTGCTGAAAAACAGGGTCCATCCAGTGGCGTAAATTCGATAGTAAAAGATACATCAGCAGGACAGGTTTCCTCTGCTACAAATACTAGTACAGGTTCTCTTGTGCTCGAAAACAACTCAAAGGTTACTCAAGTCAGGAAAACGGGTATCGTAAGCGAGTTTTCCAATGAATTGGGAGCCCTTGGGTTGAACCAAGAGCAGACAATAATGTTTGAAGGACTGAGTTCTGAAACCCGAAAAAATCTTATAAATGTGGGGGCGAGTAATTTACGCACATTATTATCCAATGAGCAGTTTGAGAGTGAGGATTTTGAAAAACTTTCAGGACTATCCTCTGAAGTTATTGATGAGATTGTAGTGCTTGAAAAAAACACCCAGGTGATGCTGGTAAAAATGGATTTGGAAGAGGAAGTTCTGTCCGAAACTATATTAAAACTTTCAGTTAATAATCCACCAACCACCACGACTCCAAATGATGATGGATTTTTGAAAGTGGTAGATGGGGCGATGGCATCAGGGAATACCGTAACCTTGGGAAAAATTTCAGATATAGCAGATCAAAAAAGCAATACCAACGATGTGATTGAATTTGAAACATCTCTTTCTCTACTGAGAGATATTGAGACAGGTGTATCCGACCCTGATAGATTTCTCTCACAGAACGAACTATCGGAAAACCCTCTGTTAAATGAATTAAATGCTTTATACCGTGAATTGGAATTGGATGGTTTGGCTTATGGAAATAATGGAAAAGTGTATGCGGGCAATAACCTGATTATTAAACAGAATTATGATGCCTTGAATGCTTTTTTCAGGGAAGGAGTTTCGAATCTGATCATTGGATCTGTCGAATCGACTTCCATCGAGGGAGATTTTGAATTCCCTGTGCCTTCTGAATCGAATGCTCGAATTATACTTATGTCGGGAGAGAAGACCGCTTTTACCAAAACTTCGGCAGTTTCATCGAAAAATTCTGATTTGATAATCTCTACCCGTGCAGACTTGGTTCTGGAGGATTTACGAATTGATTCCGGAGATCTCCTCGCATTAAGAGGTTTGCGCAATGTTGAACTAACAGATGTGCATCTCTCGGCACAAGACCAGGCGATTCTGAAAGCAAGGAGAGATCTCGATGTGAATGGACTTTCCTTTAATTCCAATCTCCCCAATATTTTAATGGAGGCCACTACGATTCGTTTAAGAAATGTTGATTTTCCATCCTTCGCAAATGTTCAACTTAATAGCTTGAAAGGTCCGATTGACGGGAAGTATCCAAATTTTGGGTCGTATGTTCCTTCCACTGAGCAAATAGGACGAGTCAACTTTGTGGATAATGTTAAAGTAGGTGGAAATTTAATTATGGATCGTGCAAACTTTGATTATTTTGGTGGAAATGTGAAAATAGGGACTATTAGCGCCCCTTAATTTTCGTTAGAACAACTTACCTTGATACAAGTCTTACACTAAACGCTGATGTTAATTTTAGCCTCAATGCTACTGATTGGATCTGTGGGGCAGATTGATGCCAACCTTTCTAAGCCAGAGCCATATAGTAAATTTCACTCTAATTTAGGGTCTCAGAACTTGGTCCAAGATGTGAGGAAAGATCTTTGGGTAGGCCCTGCACCGGGGGAATTGGCAACCAATATTATGCCATTGGGATCCATGAGTAGCCTTTCGGTTCGGGTAAATTCAAAACAAAATTCCAAGGAACTGGTAAAAGTGCCACCCAGAATAAATTCAAATTTTCCAGGCGGAAAAAGATATCGAAACTGGATAGGCATTATGCCGAGACAGATTCAGTCTGCTGTTGTGAATTTGGGAAGTATCGATGATTTTCGTTATGAGTATATGGAAAGACTGGATATGTCTCTAGCTTTTCAGGCAAATACACGTCCATATTGGACAAATAATGCTCTAAGATTGGAAAACACCGAGATCGATTCATGGATTTGGGAAAACAGTCTTTCAGGTTCCCTTTCAAGTGAACCTTTGTTTCAAAATGAATCATTTAGCCTGACGCCGAGTCTTGATCTAAATATACAGTTTGCTCAATATCAGGAAAAATTATTTAAAGATCTTTTAAGCTATCGATATATTTCAGCCAGAATGGGCATACGAATGGAATTTCCCAAAGATTTCTATCTTGGTTTTTCGACGGACTATGGTGTGTTGCACAGCCTTCAGCAGGGCGATAGGATGTTTGACGCTGTTTCACCTTCTCTCAGCTTTTCCAAGTTCATATCTTTTAATGAACAAACCCTGCTACTGGTGAGTTCTTCTTTGAAATATGCATTTACGGAGAGAGTCATTAATTTTCAAGCAGAAGGCATCTTTCCGGATGACGGTGATAATCTTCAGTTTAACAACGGTTTGACTTTGATCAGGTTTCTGGATCCGGATGGAGTTTTCCGCTTTACGGCTAGTTTTGCGTTGATTTTTTCTCGTTATCTAAAAAATGACCAGGACAGAAGGTTGGATTTTACTGGTAATCTTTCGACCGGTCTTGGTTGGTATCCGCTAGATTGGCTAAGTGCTGAAGTCTTTTCTTCTTATTCGGTGTTTTCAACCAATTCTAAGGGTGAGTCACTGCTTGGTGATTCTGCCAAATATAAATCTTTTGATCTAGGATTAAACCTTTCTTTGTATAAAACATTTTAAATTTTAGCGTAAATCATTCTGTCAAGTAGGCTGAATTTGTTGGTTTGACCTGAAGTATGCCTTTATCTAAATACTAAATGATGCGTTGGGTAATTCTATTTTTTTTGTTTGTTTTTCATCAAATTAATTATCTTCATGGTAGCATTGCACATTTAGTTGTTTTTACTCAGGAGGATGGAGCAGTTGTGCTAAATGATTCCAAAGAAAGGTCCGCCTTATCCTCCGCACATTTTCTACCTTCCAATGTAAACATTTCTGTTCGGCCAAGAAGTGGTCTAGAGACCGTAGCAAGTGGATTTCAATTTAGGTTCGGAGCATCCACCCGCTTTAAGGTCGAGGGTAATAAGATTTTACTGGAGGAGGGCTCGATTATGATTTTATCTAGAAAACTCGAAAATGAGCTTCAAATTGAAAGTCCAGAAACTAAAACTGTTTTCAAAGGAGTGGGGTGTTCTCTAATAGAAGTAGGAACCAGTGGTGGATTAAAAATTATAGGAATCCTTGGCAGGTCGACTATCAAGTGCCCTGCATCAGGTAGTCAGGAATCCCTGATGCCAGGGGAACTATTCTTTCACATGCCTGGAAGCAGGGGGTTTGGTGAAAAAGTGAATTTGAATCTCGGTAAGCTAATTAAGTCCTCCTATTTGTTATCCGGATTTCCGAATGCGCCATCTTTTGTTGAATCACTTAAAACGACTGCACAATTGCAGGAAGAGTCTATAGGTAAAGTTTACGCTGCTGAAGTGGGTGATTCTAAAAGCCCTGACACATTTGAAATTATCCCGAATAGTACTCCAGTGAAAGTTACGCCGAATGCATCGGAACGGAATGACTCAGAAAAAGTGAAATCCTTAGATCCGCTAACCGAACTTCTTGGCAGACCTTCAGTGCGTCACCTGGGAAAATTTGTGCCAGTTACCGAGGAAAAGAATGAAAATGAAAGTAGTGGAAGGCCTTTTCCTTCCAGATTATTGCGTAAAAACTAATTAAAATAAATTATGAATAGTATTTCTTTTCCAATGATTACCTTGGCATCATCCGGTAGCCATGAATATCTCTACGGTTTATTTTTTCTTATCGTTGCATTGGTAATTGGTGCTGCCACCAGGCACTTTCTCCAAAAAGTTCCACTTCCCTTTACTGTTCTGCTGCTTCTTATCGGACTAGCAATGGGAGCACTTAACAGGGCTTATGGACCACATGGTGGTCATGCCCACGAATCTGATCAAACGCAACATGCGGAGGGTTTATACGATAAGTTTATTGATACTTTAAGCGGGGCAATAACCTGGGGGGGGAATTTGGATGGTCATTTAATTCTTTATGTATTCCTTCCAATACTGATTTTTGAGGCAGGCTTTGCTCTGGATGTGCACACATTTAAGAAGTCTTTCCTTAATGCATTTTATCTAGCCGGTCCGGGAATTGTAACTGCAACTGTAATGAGCGGTTTAGCCTTTTACGGAATGGTTCAAATTTTCGGAGGTGATGGTGGAGTTCTTTCGCAATGGAATGTAGAGGCGGGGGCGTTTGTTTTCCTTGCATCCATGTTATTTGGAGCGGTCGTTAGTGCCACTGATCCGGTTGCTGTCGTTGCTTTGCTGAAAGAGTTGGGTGCCAGTAAAAAATTGGGTACTCTGATTGAAGGGGAGTCTCTATTAAATGATGGAACGGCAATTGTTGCATTCGTTTTACTTTTCGGAGTCGTGACCGCTGCCGAACCTTTTCTCGGTACGGGTGCTTTTATTGGAAGTGCTGCCGTAGGCTTTGGGAAAATTGGAGCAGCAGGAGGTTTAATTGGTGTCCTGCTAGGGCTTGTGGCAATTCTTTGGGTAAGGAAGGTTTTCAATGATCCCATGATTGAAATCACCGTTGTATTGGTTACTTCCTATGCGGTTTTCTTCATTTGTGAGCATTTCTTCCATGTATCAGGAGTGTTAGGACTGGTCGCTCTTGGGATTGTGATGGCTGGAATTGGAAGAACGCGTATTAGCCCTGAGGTAGAGCACTTTATGCATGAGTTTTGGGAACTAGTGGCATTCGTGGCCAATGTTATCATTTTTATCGTTGTCGGTGTGGTAATAGCACAAAATGCCAATCCTACTGGTATGGATTTTGCAATCCTTGGACTCGTTTATCTAGCTATTCATCTGGTTCGTGCCATCAATATGGGTATTTTTTACCCGTTCATGAGAAAAGCAGGTTATGGTCTTCCCACGAAGGATGCGATAGTCGTATGGTGGGGTGCTCTGAGAGGTGCGATAGGATTGGCTTTGGCTCTGGTAGTTTATTCTGAGCATCTTCGTTATGATTTTTCTGTTGAGAATGGCGGAAAAGGCTACAGGGAAGACTCCACATCTGTTTTCATTTTGGACAAGGAAATTGCCTCCAAATTGGAACAGGGTTCAAATCTGGATCTTTTTGAGGGTGTTTCCTTGTCGCATGCTGCTGCTGAAGTTCAAGCAGGATCAATTGTTGGGATTACTCAGAATCAAGACGATGCGAATTCCATTCTTGGTAAGAGTACATCTCAAGACGCAGCCCTATTGAGAGAGGAATTGAAATCGGGTGATAAAGTCGTTGTGATACTGGGTGAGGGCGAGGGAGCAGTCGCACAGGCTTCTTTGATTGGAATTTCTACCCGTGTTCGTGATCAGTTTCTCTTTCTAATCTCAGGAATTGTACTCCTGACATTATTGGTTAATGCAACCACAGTTAAGGCATTGGTCAATGCCCTGGGCCTAACTGAACTACCTGCAGTTAAAAAATTGATGTTTTCGAATGCATCAGGGAATGTTGCTGAGGGATGTGAGCAGGAAATGGACCTGCTCAAGGATGACCGGTTTTTAAGTGGAGCGAATTGGGGTTTAGTAAGAAAGTATTTACCAGATCCTGTTGCTTATCCACTAACCGCGGATGAACTTGAAGGAATGGATACCCTTGCCGAAACTCGTAGACGCTTGCTGGAGAAGGAAAGAAGCAGTTATTGGGCTCAATTCAGGGCAGGGTTGCTGAGTGCAAGAGCTGTTGCCCAACTAGATAATAACTTGAGTGAGTTTTTAGACAAACAAGGTAAAGTTCCTATGAACAATCGGGACTATCTTGATAGAATTTGTGGTGTCAGCAAGCTTACCGAAGCTATTCGTGAAGTTCCTTTTCTTAAAAAATATTTTTCTGATAAAATAACTGTAAGTTACGATGCGTCCAAAGCATTTGTCGTAGCACAGCAAGAAATGGCCAAGATGGTTGATTCCATGGTTAAAGAATTGGATGATAGCGGGGATCCGGAAAAGCTTGGTAAGTCTTCGCGTATGCTGAAAGATGAAATACGTCAAAATAGGCTTCAGGGACTTGAGTATATTCGAAATATGCATGAAAACTATCCCGAGGCTACAGTTGGAATAGAGACAAAGGATGCCATAAGATCAGTCCTCAACCACGAGCGTAATACTATTAAGAAATTAAAATCAGAGGGTATGCTGGAAGCAGATGAAGCAACTCGTATGATAACTGCGGTGGAAGAAAGAATGAAGACGGTGATGGAAAGCTCGATGGAGTTGAGATTGCCTGAACCGGAAGAAGTTCTTCGTGAGGTAAATTGGCTTAAGGGTCTTCCGGAGGAATTAATTTCCAAAATTATTACTGCCTCCGAGACGAAGTCTTTTAATAACGGTGATACATTAATGAGGCAGGGAGATGACGGGGATGGAATGGTTGTCATTACCCGGGGCAGTGTGAAAGTTTCAATTGGAGATTTGGTGGTTGATATCATGGGGCGTGGAGCCGTTATTGGTGAAATGGCCGTGCTAGGGGGCGTTCCCCGTACGGCCAATGTAGTCGCGGACTCAACTGTTACGGCACTTTGGCTTAGTACTGAATCCATGCAAAAAATAATGGAGGATTCCCCTGAACTTTCGATGAGTTTATGGAAGACCGCGGCCATGAGATTTGCAGAAAATCTGCTTGGAGCCAAGGAGCCTTACAATGGTTGGAATCAAATGCAACTTCGTCGTTGGCTTAATGAAGGTGAAGTACTTTCGCCTGCTGACGGTGATAGTCTGAATTTGTATGGAAAGATTGCCGTTTTGGTTGCCGGTCAGGCATCCTCGCCTGGCAGCACTGAACCTGCCTCTGCACCTGCTCATCTAGACTTGGCAGAAGCTGTTTTTCAGGGGAATGCAAAAGTCTTTGTCAGGGACGCCTAGATTAATCAATGGCGGAGAGGGCGGGATTCGAACCCGCGGTACCTTGCGGTACACAGCATTTCCAATGCTGCACAATCGGCCACTCTGTCACCTCTCCCTAAGAAGATTTGTAATGCCTTGAATTATAAGATTCGTCAACGATCAAAAAACTTCAAATTAATGCATTTGTAGTTGAAAAATGACTTTTTTAAAGTCATTGGCTTTTGGTGTTTGCCTGATCGCGTTGAAAGGTTAGAAAGACCTTTATGACTGCAAATGAACTAGCCTACAATGGCAAAGTCGAAGGAGATGTTATCGTTACCAAAGCGGACGCGGTTATCAATTGGATTCGTAAGCATTCTGTCTGGCCCATGCCAATGGGGTTAGCTTGTTGTGCGATCGAATTAATGGCAGCAGCAGCATCTAGATATGATATTTCAAGATTCGGAATGGAAGTAATGCGTTTTTCGCCCAGACAGTCAGATTGTATGATTGTTGCGGGGACAGTCACCTACAAGATGGCTGAAGTTGTTCGCAGGATTTATGATCAAATGGGAGATCCGAAATGGGTGGTGGCGATGGGTGCTTGTGCATCTACAGGAGGCATGTATCGTTCATACGCAGTGATGCAGGGGGTTGATACAATTGTCCCGGTGGATGTGTATGTAAGCGGTTGCCCTCCAAGACCCGAAGCATTGCTGGATGCCATGATAAAGCTTCAGGATAAAATTGGTGATGAATCCTCTGTCAAGAACCTGCGGGGGGAACATAACGCTGCGGCGGCTGTTTGAATTTATGATTGATCAAGATTTCACCGATTCTCTTTTGGGTAAATTTAAAAATTTGTCCAAAAGGCATCACGAAGATTGTCTCACCTTGGACTGCGATCCTTCTGATATCTCCAATTTATTATTTCATCTTCGCGACGAGGAAACCTTTGACCTAATGGTTGATTTGACTGCAATCGATCATAATGAATCGTCGGAAACCCGATTCTCAGTTGTGATGCATTTGTATTCGAGAATTCACAGAGACTACATCCGAATACATTCTCCTTGTAAGGATAATGACTCACCAACATTTCCTAGTGTTTCAGATATTTTCCCTGCGGCTAATTGGCATGAAAGGGAAGCATATGATATGTTCGGTATCACATTTGAAAATCACCCTAATCTCAAAAGAATACTTATGTGGGATGAGTACCCACATTATCCTCTAAGAAAAGATTTTCCCCTTGCTGGCATTGAAACGCCACTACCTGCTGACGATGTAGTAGAAGTCACCAATGCCAGCGTTGATCCTGCCCCGATGATGGGTGGTCCATTTGTTTCGAGCACGGATGGTACAATGAGCGATTCGGAACCAAGGGCCAAGGATGAAAGTTGGACTGAAGAAATGGAGAAGCCCCAATGAGTACCAAAACGGTTGAAATAAATGTTGGAGATGTGGGTGCACGCGGTGCCGACGCCTCTGCTCAGGCTGACGGTCAAAAAATGGCTCTTAATGTAGGTCCCTCTCATCCGACGACTCATGGCGTTTTACGTTTGATGATGGATTTGGACGGAGATGTGATTACCCGTTGTGAACCCGTTCTGGGTTATCTGCATCGGGGAGATGAAAAAATTGCCGAGAATATGACTTACAACCAATTTGTTCCATACACTGACAGATTGGATTATTTATCTCCATTGGCCAATAATGTTGCTTACGCTATTGCGGTGGAACGGGTCGCTGGTATCGAACTTCCTGAGAGGTGTGAGGCAATACGCGTATTAGTATGTGAGATGGCGAGAATTTCGAGCCATCTTTTGGGTATGGGAGTATTTGGAATGGATGCCGGTGCCTGGACTCCATTCATGTACACATTTACCGAACGTGAAAAACTCTACACTTTATTCGAGGAACTTACCGGTGCCAGATTTACCACTTCATATACCCGTATAGGCGGAGTTGCCAGAGATATCCCGGAGGGTTGGTTGAAGCGGGTTTCTTCTTTTTGCGATAATTTGCCAAAAGCAATTGATGAAGTTGAAAAGCTACTTACCCGAAACCGCATATTTATAGATCGCACAGAAGGTATTGGTGAAGTTTCGCAGGAAGATGCCATCGCCTTCGGCTTTACCGGGCCTAACCTGCGTGCTTCAGGTGTGGATTTAGACCTTCGCAAGGATAAACCTTATTCCGGATATGAAAAATATGACTTCGATGTGCCAATTGGTACGCGTGGCGACTGTTATGACCGCTATCTTGTGAGAATTGAGGAAGTTCGCCAAAGTCTCCGTATAATAAAACAAGTTATCGATAATTTCCCTTCTGGTCTATGGTACGCCGAAGACGCTCGTAAAATCTTTGCTCCTCCCAAGGAAAAAATACTTACAAGTATGGAGGAATTGATTCAGAATTTTATGATCGTAACTGAAGGTCCTCAGATTCCTGAGGGGGAAGTTTACTTTGA
>MDSZ01029704.1_pt1 | contig 12315 bp, 7 predicted proteins | sample 811201 | NCBI WGS metagenome assembly MDSZ01 (sample SAMN05326647, study PRJNA326480) | marine metagenome | isolation source: seawater | place: Indian Ocean: North | collected 2010
CAGCAGCAGCAACAACAACAACAACAACAACAACAACAACAACAACAACAACAACAACAACAACAACAACAACAACAACAACAAAGTCAACATCAAAGTAACGAGGGACGGCCTGAACCTGACTATGCGGTTGGCTGGGAAGATGGTATGGAAGATACAATCGGTAAATGTTTTGAAGTAGCGGTAGTTTCAAGAGCGTATCGCACGACGCCGGTTGTTGGATTGTGCGTCGGAACAGGATTAGTTGCCATTGGTAGAGGCGGGAATGGAAGTAGTGGCAGAGATAGTGAGGGTAGGGAGTCATTAGCAACATCGGTGGCGAGAGCGAGAAAACAGGCGGCGACGGTGAATAAATACGGGTGGTATTTCCCGCTCGAGGCGTTGGAACACATTTGAGAAAAGTGGAGAAGAGAGAAAGATGCTTGGGGGAAGGTAAATGGAAAGAGTTGCTCTTTTTATATATGTTATTGTTTAAAATAAGCCGCTAATAATAATGTCGTAGCTAGCTAGAACTCTAGTATATTGTATGTGTGTGTGATCAGTAGGGTATAAATATAATGATGACTTTATATCGGTTCACCCGTAAACTTCTCGAGCTTCGTCTTCAACTCGACAACAAGTCTCCAATCGTCCTTTTGCATCTCGTCTCTATAAAACTCCTTTAGGGCTTCGATTGAAGGTCGAGTCATTCTCGCGACGAGTTCATCCGTGTGATCAAAGTGACGACCATACATACGCATGCCTTCTTCCGTACTTCCTGGTTGAATTTTAATTGCGACAGATTGTCCAGCCTTGGCGACGTCGACGCTCTTCTTGTTCAATTCGATGGATTCTATTTTGCCGATGTCGATGTAATTTTGCGAAGGGATGGTGATTTGCGTGCCAACTCGACAAATACCTTTCAACACATCGACACCGACAACGATCGGATCTCTTTTGTTGAATACGCAGCTTTCAATGATGCGCAAGCAACATGGAAAGTTGACAAACTTGGATTGCTCTTCTTTTTGCTTCTCGCGATACTCCTTCATGTACGCCGAAAATTGATCAAACAAATGATAGATAATATCCGCCGTCATCAACTTGACGTCGAGTTCTGTGCACATCTTCTTCGCTTCATCCGTCACTGGAACATCAAACGCTAAGATCGTCGCGTATTGAGGACATTTACGCTCGTGCATTACACTCGCGCCCATGACGTCCCGTTTGTTCACCGGACCGAGCGCGACGCCAGCCACGGGAATTTTCACCGCCGGAGATTTTAAAAAGTCCAAAAGAGCCTCTAAACTTCCTAAAGTTGACGCCTGTACCCAAACACCGTGTCCTGAACGATCCACCGTGTCCATAATGTTGTTTACATCATTCGAAGCGTCTTGCTTGAGTTCTTCGATATCATCTTCTTCAACTTCTTTGACAAGCATAGCCGTACCTGCGATGGCTTTCTCGAGACCGTTGGCGACAATCTTGATCCCTTGCGCCCCTTGAATCTCCTTGTGATGGACGTAATTCGCCTTCACACGGATTTCTTTAAGCGGTTGCGGGGTGAGTAACGCCCGAATAGTCGTGACAATTGGACCATCTAGACCCGCGACGACGATAGTCTGACCTTCTTTCAATGTCCCGTTGATTAAAATAATATCCATCGTGGTGCCTAAACCTTCGATCATTTTCACTTCGAGGACCGTGCACTGTACGGAATCAATGAAGCGAATGCGCTCGTTCAAGCGCGATTGCGAGAGATGCACTAAAGTATGCAAAAGATCGGGCATACCTTCACCCGTGTGGGCAGACGTTGGAATGACATTCACAAATGTTCGTGGATCGGGGTTCTCCCAATACAAAGCCGCATTCAAGCCTTCCTCGGCAAATGCCAATAATACTTCCCTGCTTCTAGTTTCGAACTCTTTTGCGACAAACTTCTTTTGTTTTTTCAAAGATTCTTGCATTGGACAGTCCGTATGCACTTCCCAATCGAACATTCTGTCACACTTGTTGAGCGCGATGACGAAGGGCGTTTTGCGATTGCGGAGCATATTGAGCGATTCAATCGTTTGTGGCTCGAGACCGTGCATGATATCAACCACGAGAACAGCCAAGTCGCACAAAGAGCTTCCTCTCGATCGCAAGTTAGTAAAAGATTCGTGACCCGGGGTATCGATGACGAGTAAACCAGGAACGTTCAACTCGAATTCACCATTGTTCAACGAATGCGTTCGATCGATGAGCGATTGTTTCGGCACAAATGTCGCGCCGATTTGTTGTGTAATACCGCCGGCTTCATTATCTTGAACGTTCGTGCGTCTCACGTTATCAAGAAGTTTTGTTTTACCTGTATCGACGTGACCAAGGATACAAATAATGGGACATCTGAGTTTATCTGCGGTCGCCGCCGCTTTTTTCGCCTCAAAGCGGTCGAGACGTTGAATGCGAAGCTCCGCGAGGTGATCCAAACGAGCGCGTTCCTCCTCATCTTCGGATGAGCTGTAATATGATGACGAATAGTCAGAAGAATACGAATCTGAGTCAGAATCTGAGTCAGAGTCATCAGAGTCCGATGATGCATCGGAAGAGGTAGAAACTTCGGCCGCCGCGGCTTTTGCTTTTGCCTTCTCTCGAGCAGCTTTTGCCCACGGTTTTTCTTTATTATTCGTTGCCGCCATCTTCTTCGCCTGCAATGCTTTCGCTTCTTCTTTTCTAATCCTCTCCTCCTCAAGCTTTTTGAGTCGCTCTTGCTCTTCTTTTTGCGCAGGTAAGAGCACATCTTTCTCGTCCCAATCTTCGGCTTCCCAATCGTCTGCGGCGTCATCGGACTCTTCCGCTTTCGCCTTTGCATTCGCCGCTGCTTTCGCCGCCAATAACTCCTGCTCTTTTTGTTTCTCTTCTTCCTCTTTCTTCTTAATAGCGGCTAACTTTGCTTCTTCGAAACGCTTCTTTTTCAACGCTTGTTCTTCTTTGTACGAGAGTTTCTTTTCCGCTTGCGGAATAACGCCACCAGATTTCGCGAGTAACTGCGCACGCATCGCTTCCATTCTCTTCTGTTCCTCCTTCTGCTTCGCGCTGAGTAGTTTGCCTTCCGCCTTGAGTCTTTCTTTCTTTTCCTTCTCTTTTTGTTTCTTAAGTTCGCGTTTTTCTTCCGCCTCGCGCTCGGCTTGCGCTTCGCGCTCCGCCGCTTCTTCGGCTTCTCGCTTCTCTCGCTCCAACCGTTCTTTCTCCGCCGCTTCTTCAATTTTGCGTTTCTCCATCATTTGTTGCATCGCCAACACGGCGGCCGATTTCGGTTTTTCAGCAGCTTTCTTTGCCTTTTCTGCTTCCAGTGCCGCTTTCTTCTCCTTTTCCTTTTGCTTCTTCTTGAGCTTTTTCTTCTGATTCTCAGTGAGCTCTTTCGGTTCTCCGTCGTTGTCGTCCCCGTCGGCGCCATTTGCATCGTCACCCGCTTCTGCCGCTGCCGCTTCCGCTGCCGCTTCCGCTGCCGCTCGCTCAGCAGCCTTTCGACGTTTCTTTGCAGCTTTCGATTCACCCTCTGCGGCACCAGCCGCCGCCGGAGCTTCCGAAGGTTTAATATCCAATTCCGCTAAAAGTGCATCTAAGTCTTCCTCCTCGGCTTCTTTCTTCTTTTCCTTCTTCTTCTTGTTCTTCTTGTTATCTTTCGGCTTGGTTTTGTTTCCATCCTCGTCTCCATCCTGCGGTGTTTGTATTGTCGTTTCTGTTGGCGCTGGCGGTGATGACGCCGCTTCTTCCGTTTCTTCTTTCGCCTCTTGTTCTTCCTTCTTCTCTTTCAATAAAGTCGTAGACGAAGTGCCAAACTTATCCTCTAACCCGCTCGCCTCGTCGCCGACCTGTAAACTCACATCCATCAACTCGATGACTCCGTCCATGTCTTCATCCTCATCGACCTCCCATCCCATATCAGTTGCGCTCAAAATCATCCCATCGCTCATCACGCCTCTCAAAGGCTGTTTCTCGACTTCAAAATCCGTCGCCGGAACTTTCGTCCCCGCCGGCGCAAAGATAATTTTCATCCCAGCCATCAAATTCGGCGCCCCGCACACGACCCTCGCGTCTTTCTTCCTCCCGTAATCCACCGTGCACACCTTCAAATTTTCTGCCATCGAATGTCTGCCAACCTCCACGATCGATGCCACGCAAATGTACGGTTTCGCATCCGATGAAACAATTTTCTTCTTGGACTTTTTCTTCTCCTTGATGACAACGACGCCGTCTTCTCCGTCGTTATCCTCGTCCTCGTCCTCGTCGTCAAATCCAATCGCTCCGGCGAAACCTTTCTTCTTCTTTTTCTTCTTTTTCTTGTCCTTCGACTTCGTATCCTTTTTATCTACCTCTTCCTCCTCCGCTTCCTCCTCCGCTTCCTCCTCCGCTTCCTCTTCCTCGTCCATCAACATGGCAAACGTCGATGCCATGCCTCCCATCGCGTTGTTGTTCTTCTTCTTCTTATCCTTCTTCTTTGGCTTAGTCGCCATCGTCGCCTCTTCCCTTTCTTCCTCTTCCTCCGAGAGAAACCTGCCGCCGCCGCCGCCGCCGCCTCCAGCCAGCGGATCCAGTGGATCCAAATCGTCTTCGCTCTGATTTTGCTGCTGCATTTTGTTCGCCATCCCTTTCTTCTTGTTCTTCTTCTCCTTCTTCAGCTGCGTTTTCGATTTCTTCACTTCCTCTTCCTCCTCTTTCTCTCCGTTCGCGGTGTTTTTCAGAGGATCTCGCGCCGCCTCGTCATCCTCCTCCGACGACGCGTCGCCTTTGCGATGTTTCTTCTTCCCTTTCGCCATGGCGATGCGCGTGTGTATATCTCTTTTCGCTTTTTGTTATCTAAAACCGAGACGATGATTTCCAAAAGAGTTTTGTCTTCCGGAAGAAAAAAAAACGACTTCTTCTTCTTCTTCTTCTTCTTCTTCTTCTTCTTCTTCCGTCTTTCTCTCCGACTCGCGACGAAAGAAAGAAAACGGAGACCAGTGCGAGAGAGACGAGCGAGCGTTTCCTCTGCGTTCCTTTTCTTCCACCGCCGCCGATGATTTGGACGACGAAAGACGATTGTTTTGATGATTTCCTTTTTTTTTCGACTTTGAAGAGACAACACCCCAAACCCTAAACCCTAAACCCGATCTTGAACTCTTACTCCAACACTCCCCTCCTTTGGGGACTTTACTTTTGAGACGGCGAGTACTCGAACCTTCGAAGACGCCTTTTTTTTTTGTTGCGATTGAACTCTAGAGGAGAAGAAGAAGAAGAAGACGAAGAAAAAGAAGAAGAAGAAGAAGAAGAAGAATGGCGGATTTCGTGGGCTCGGCGGCGGAAAGGGACGAGGCGGAGAATGCCGTCGTCTTCGCCGAGTATGATTATGATGAAGATGATGATGACTCGGATGATGCGTTTAACAACACACAAAACCAACGCGCGACCGAAAGGGAGGAGGAAGAGGAAGAGGCGTGGCAAAGAAGCGAGAGCAGAAGAAGGAAAAAAGCGAAAACAACGACGTCGTACTACGCGGAGAGAAGGGAACTGGCGCTTCGGCAACTGAAAGAGATGGAACCGAAAACGATGGTCATTGGAGCGCTTTCTCTCGCGTGTTGCGTCAAATTGATGCAAACGGTATCGCAGAGACTGTTTGGAGTGAACCAACCGGGGAGAGGATTGAAGCACCGATGCAATCGGTGCGCGAAAAAAGACGCGCGAGTAAAGTGCACTCGATGTAAAAAAGCGTGGTATTGCTCGAAAGAGTGCTTGAAAGCGGCGTGGAAGTTGGAGATATGCGAATGTTGCTAGGCGAACATTTTTACTGCTAGTATTCGGTATTCAAAGAGAGCAACGCGCGTCACACGGTGCACAAATTGATAGCATCAGACAAGTGCAACAAACGCAACATAGCCGTATCTACCCCCCACGCGTGCGACGAGCTGACCCTCGGCGATGTCGTGTCTTTCCTCGACTCTAACATTTTCATGTCGTAGGAAAACCCAAACAAGTTGACGACGTCGCACATCATCGTCGCTAACATAATCGCGTGTAATCCAGTCGGTAAATTCGTCGGACACGCGTAATTCTTCCCTAAACCTAACTCGGCGACGTCTTTGCGTATGGCAAAATACGAATCAATTTCGTGATTGATCGCCGGAACGGATAAAAAATAGACGTTTTGCGGGTTGGCGGCATTGGCTGCTTTGTAATACATGGCGCTACCATAGTGCCAAAACAACCACGTTTCGCCTTCTGGAGCTGGTTTTAGCCCCCAAATTTCTGGTATTATCGATCGTTTCTTGTTAAACATGCGAAAAGTTTGTTTTGTTCCGGCAAAGTGCGTGTTGTTGTCTTGCATTTTGCCTTCCCTCTGTCCTAAGTTGTACGCGTTGAAACGAAAGACGGCTTCGTGTCGATCGATGGCATCGGCGACGCCATCCGCGCGTAAACCCGGTCCATTCCCTACTAAAGCGCACGTTTTATAATCTCTTCTCACATCTTCTTTCATGGTTTCAATTTTCCCAGTGATGTGCATCCCGGTCTCTTTGTTATCCCCCAACTTCATCGCCCTTGGGTTACACTTTTTCGAGACAGTTAAACACGCGATTTTGTTATTCACGTTTTGCGTCAACAGCTTCACCCCTGGCATCGATTTCGCCGTTTTTCGTGCGTCGTCCACATTCATGCAATCTTCTAGTCGGTTCATGCAATCTTTCAAATGTTTATGTGCCGTCGACCGCCCATATTTCGACGCCCGATATCTGCGTTCGCCTCGACATTTCTGCTCCAACGGATGTGACCTCGCGTACGCCAACAACTGTCGGCTTCTCCTCCTCCCCGTCTTTGCAATCTCCTTTCCTGGCGACCCTTCCGCTCTCCATCGTTTCTTATTCTCTGAGACCATATCTTTTACGTTCCCATGTTTCATCTCGAACTCTTTCATGTTCGTTTGCGCGCGTTTTAAAGTTTCGCCGTTGTCGCCTAAAACTTGCGGATACGGCGCTCGGAGACATTTTTCCGAGGCGGAGGAAAGTCGCGATTGAAACTCCCTTTCATCGCTTTCGCTCAATGTATGTGCACCGCCTTCTGTTTTTTCTCTTCTGTCTCGGGTGTTGGTCTCGATGGCGTCATCGTCGTCGTCGTCGTCGTCGTCCACCTCCTCGTCCTCCCCTTTGTCCTCTTCTTCTCCTTTTCCCTTTCGCGTGTTTTTTCTGGTTGCAAAAACATCGCCACCATACGTGCCTCGAACATTGCTCCACGCGCCCGTGCTGCTCGCCAAAGACGCCGAAAAGGCGCCCGAGAGCACCTCGAACGCGCCAAAGAGGACGACGACGACGAGGAAGAGAATGGCGACGCACACCAGCGCGACGAATTTCCTCCGTTTATTGGGCGACGATGATGATGATGATGATGATGATGATGATGGTTGAAAAACGTCCCCGAAACATTGCCGTCGCCTCGTCGCCGTTTCTGCGTCTCTGGCGGCCAGAGTCGTCGTCGTCGCGGTCTCCAAAGACGAGGCCCCGAGACGAGTCGTCATCCTCGACTCCTCTTCCTCTTCCTCTTCCTTTTCCTCCTTTTCCTCCCCTTTCAAAAGAAGAAAAGTCTCGGGAAAAATAAAAGGCTCTCTCTGATGCGTCGTCGCGTGTTTTTTTCTATTACGCGAGAAGAAGTCAAAAGGGGGGGGGCCTCTCTCTCTTTTTTATGTAAACCCTAAACCCTACACACAGAAGTTTTGCCCTTAAAAGTGTCGAAAACGTTTTGTCTTCACTTTCACACGAGAGAGCATCATCATCGGTGTAAAGACAAAGGCGAAAGTGAGAAGAGAGGTCTTTCGTCATGTCGAAGTTTGAAAACGTGCTCAAAGCACAAAAGGTACGACACCAGCATCACCGCCGCCACGACCAGACCGCCGCTCCTTTTTTTTGTTTCGTCGTCGTCGTCTCTTTGCCGTTCGTTCGTTCGTTCGTTCGTTCGTAAAGAGAGAGATCGAAACGCAGAAGGGGATCTCTCTTTCCATGGGGTCCTTTTTTTATCTCATTTTCCCCAAAGAACGATCTGATTTCTTCTTCTTCTTCTTCTTCTTCTTTATCCTTCGTCGGGGTTCTTTCGGCAACACGACAACCAACAGTTTTACCAGCAGCAGCACAAACACGTGCACTTGAAAGGTAACGGGGACATGATCTCCTCCGTGGCGATTCCGCTGGCGATGACGGCGGGCGCGGTTGGGATGCTGGCGATGGGGTTGAAAGACTTGATGTTCGGAACGAATAAAAAACCCGGGTTCTAATGAGTTAGGGATTTTCGGTAGATTTTTTGTACTAATACAGATAGTATGCTGCTATCATCATCGTCGTCGTCACCGTCGTCGCGACGCGCGTAAAAGAAGTACACGCGCTTTTGTCTCTACTTCTTCTTTTGGCTTTTGGCCCAACCGGGCACGACCGCGCTTTGGAGCCAGGCCTCCTCTTCGCTCGTATTCTCTCTTCCTAAAACCTCGTTCCGGTGAGGATACCGGCCAAACATTTCCAAAACCTCCTTGTGTTCCAAAACGTACTTCAGTGTCCATTCCAACGGGCCACTGTTCGCGCCGTTCTTTTCAATCATTGTCCTGGTGAACTTTTCCGCGATGACGTGGTCGTCCAACAATTCCGAATGTAAAAACGGACTGACGACGAATCCCAGCGCGGACGGCGGTAAATCGTCTCCTAAACCTTCGCGAACGATGCATTTCGCGTATCGCAACGCGCACGCGTCCCCTGCGAACGCTTTTTCTGTCCCTCGAAACACGTTCCTGCTCACTTGGTCCAATAAAATAACTCTCGCTAATATCGCGTCCAACTTAGCAGTCGCTTTAAACCGCGTCGCGAGATGCTCGTCCGTTAACTTTTCTTTCTGCGCGACACCAACTTGCGATTGCAACGTCTCTTTACACCTTTCGTCCGCTTCTTTCGACCCGGAATACCACAGCTCTGCGCTCCTTTTCGAGGAATACTCTTTTGTAAACATGATCGTTCTCTTCGGCGTTTCGAAATACTCTTCGGCACCGAACCAAAACGAGAGCACTTTTTTCGCATCGATCGGGTCTCTCCAAAAAGAGGGGGATATTTTCGTCGTCGTCGTCGTCTCCGCTTCTTTCTTCCTCTCGAACGTCCTCGTCGGTTTCAGTATTCCTCGCGTCGTCGGCTGTTCCGGTTGTTCCGGTGTCTCCTCCTCCGTCTTCGAGCAGCAGCAGCCCATTGGAAAAATGTTCTTCTTAGTAAAAGTCGTTACACCAAAACGACGACGATGGATTCCACAAAAGCGATGATGACTCTGACGACATGCCCCAAAAACGCGCGAAGACACCGACGACGACGACGACGAAAACGACGATTGTGCTCCAACGAGGAGTAGCGTCGCGAAAGTCCGTCGCGCAAAAAAAGAAGCCGAAGAAGAAGAAGAAGAAGAAGAAATCGTTTTCGTCGTCGTCAAAGTCCCGTCGTTCTTTCGAACAAAGTAGTTCCTTTTTGTGATGATGATGATGCATCGAAGACATTCCCCCTCTCTTTTTCCTCCCCTTCTTTTTTTTTCAGGGTCTTTGAATATATCTAGGGTTTAGAGTATCTTATTAGGGTGTAGAAAGACACAAAAAAAGGACTTATAAAGGGTCCAAAAGACCACACAAGAATAAAAGGAAACGTTTTAAAGAGTGTGTTGTGATGACGATGCGCGGTGTCACACACCTCGCGACCGCCACGACGGCATCGACGCCCACTTTGACCACGGCATCGAAACAACAACAACAACAACAACAACAACAACAACATTCCGCAACAGGGATGAGTATTGCGTCTTCTTCTTCTTCTTCTTCTTCTTCGAGGAGTAGTATTGGTGGAATAAGCGCGAGTGGTGGTGGTGGTGGTGTTTTGTCGTCTGTACGCATTAGTCGTCACCAAAACCTTTTCACATGTAGACCCCGCGATGGATCTCTCATGCGTCGTCGTAGTCGTCATCGGCTGCTGGACGAGGGCGGAAGAGGAGCATCGACGGCGACGAGAGCGAAAAAAGGAGAGGAAGACGGACACGGGCGCGACGAAACGACCGCGGCGAATGTCGAGAGCTGCCTCACCGTGGACACGATGATGATGGGTGCGTTGCGCATAGAAGAAGAAGAAGAAGAAGGAAAAAGAGCCAAAGCTTCGCCGGCGCCGCTCGGGGCGCGAGAAATAAACGACGAATCTATCCCTCGAAGACAACAGCAACAGCAACGGTATGAAAGAGGTCAGTTACAAGTCGTTCACGCGATGGGCCGAGGCGGACGCGGAAGAGGACGCGGACGCGGGCGACGGTCGGGAGGCGGGCGCGGGCGCGGACGCAACCGCGGTCCGTGGCGAAACCCGAACCAAGGTCCATTGAGAAACGAGCAACTCTTGGATTTCGAGGAGTTGCGCGTTTTAGGCCCGGAGAAGGAAATGCTCGGAGTCATGAACACAGAGGAAGCGTTGGAGAAAGGTCAGGAGTTAGGATTGGATTTGGTTATCGTCAGTCCAGAAGCCGACCCTCCCGTGGCGAAGTTGATGGACTATTCGAAGTACAAATACGAAAAGGAGAAAAAGGACCGCGAAAAGAAAAGACAGGCGAAATTGACGCAAGTGGAACTGAAAGAGGTGAAAATGCGGTATAACATTGATACGCACGATTACGACGTTCGATTGAGATCCTCGCAGAAGTTTCTGAGCAACGGGGACAAAGTGAAAGTGATTTGCCAGTTTCGCGGGCGGGAGAATGATTTTCGACACATCGGGAGAGAGATGTTCGATCGATTCATGCAAGACATCGAAGAATATGGAACTTTAGAGAAGCAGCCCGGTATGGAAGGAAACGCGATGACTATGTATATTATTCCCCGAGTTACTAAAGATGAAGTGAATAAGAGAAGATGAAGAATAAACGAGAAAGACAAGTCGTCGTCGGAAGAGAAGGAAAAATATGAAGAACCTTTTTCTTCCCCTCCTCGCGTGTGTTGTGCGGGGAAGAGAAGACTGCGTATGCGTGTGTGTTGTGACTTATTATATCGAAATATTTTAATACGTTGTGTCTGTCCTTTTCCTCTCTCTCTCTCTCTCTCTCTCTCTCTCTCTCTCTCTCTTCGTTTCTTTGTTTCTCTTGTTTCTACGTAATACATCGTTTTATCTGTTTTAGGCGTTTCCGAGCGCTTTGGCACCATCAACTACACTTTTCATATCGCCATTCTTCTCTGGTAAGACCGCTTCGGCGTGTACTTCGACTAAAAACTTTGGATCTTTCAACACCGATTGCGTTGTCAATCGCACCGGTAAATCTTCTTCCTTCATGCCGTTCCTTTTAATGAAAAATTCTTTCCACGCAGTCGCTGTCTTCTCCATAACTCGAATGTCACTCACGTGTAAAGTGACTCTCAATAAGTGCTTCAAGTCAGTACCGGCTTGCGTCAGCATAAACTTCATATTTTGCAAAGCAGAAAGCGTTTGTTCTCCCGCGTCGTTGGACAGTTCTCGAGAGACGATACCGGTGAGCCACAACAAACGTCCAAACTGAATGATCGGGTTGTATCCCGGGTTCGCACCAGGGGCTTTAACCCGTTTTATTTGTGCTGTCGGATCAAATGGAGGTAACCATCCAGTTTTGATATTCTGAGACATTAACATGCACTGATCTGCGAGCTTTTTAATCGCTATATCTTGCTGCTGAATGCGCGCATTTTGTGTGTTCACAATTTCAAGAAGTTCCGCCATCGAATTCGCCTCAGTAGCGGCGGCGGCGGCGGCAACTACACCTCCGCTAGACTTGTTGTTGGGCGTAGTCAACGCTAACGAAGAGCTGCGCTCGTTTCGTTCCGTATTAACAACCGCAACATCTTTTCTTGGAAGTGTTGGCAAGGAGACTTTAGGGCCCGAGGAATGTAAAGTATTGTAACTGATTCGCTGCTGTCGCCTCGTTTCGATAGCGCCAACCGCTGCCTCTACTTTTGTCGTTGCGGGTGCAGACTCGTTTGCATTCAACGCAACACGGGTACCTTGGCATCTTTTTACGTGAGACATGTATGGTCCTTTCGTTCTAATCACTTTGCCACATTTTTCGCACGTGAACATCAACTCAGATACCTGCTTCGTCTTGTGCGCCACCACCTTTGATGAGGGCATCTCCTGCGACAAGGCAGGAGCGGAAGAAGGATGAATTTGAACAGGGGTAGACGTTTTCATTTGAAGAGACGTTTTCGCTTGTTTTGCGGCCGGTGCTTTTTTGGCTCTTGACCTTTTCTGATGCCTCTCACAAAACTTAGTACCAGAAACTTTAGCTTCGTTGCAGCACCACGATCCTCCAGCC
>MDSZ01128022.1_pt1 | contig 12315 bp, 12 predicted proteins | sample 811201 | NCBI WGS metagenome assembly MDSZ01 (sample SAMN05326647, study PRJNA326480) | marine metagenome | isolation source: seawater | place: Indian Ocean: North | collected 2010
ACCTATATGAGATCTGATTTGATAAGCAGAGATTTTGAGTCAATAAATAACAAATTAAACAATTATTTTTCACTTGTAAATTTCATTAAAATTGAAAAAAATAGACTGGCTCCAGGTTTTCTTGATCTGTTGAGTAGGTCATATGACTCGGCCATTCTTGATAGTGAAAAGATAAAATTTAAAAACATAATGGAGCAAAGTTTACTATATGATCCAAAAAATATTTTTATATTAACCAGTTTGATTGAGATTTATAGTATTGTTGATCCATCATTAAACGAAAAAAATAAACTTTATGAAAGGGCTTTATCAATTAACCCATCATTTAAAAAAATATATATTATTGGGTTAAAAGATGCGATTATTCAATCAGATCAAGATAAGATAAATTTATTATGTAATAAGTATTTAAACTCAATATTGGGAGAAGAGAAAGATTATAATAAAAGTTATATTTTGGGAAAATCAAAGAATAAAATTGCAATTTATCTAGGTGAAGATGTCAATAAGGAGCAGATTTATTTAAACGAAGGTTTATTCATTGGTCATAACATCGTTAAATTTAATATTTTAGATTACAAAGATTTGAATTATTTCTCAATTATTTTACCTAATTCAAATTATTTGAAATTTAATTTAAATAAAATAAAAATAAGAAGCAATAATAAAAACCACAATATTTTCAATGCTGATGAATTAACTCTTATTTCATCAAATGGCATTATTGAAAATAGCAGTGTAACTAGCATTTCAGCATTTACTAATAGGTTAGATATCCTTCTTCCTATACAAATTGATACTGCTATTAACGAAATTATTCTGGATTTTAATTTAGAAAAAAATCTTTTTTATAGTAAAAATGTTTGTATTAATTCCTTAAATGAATAAATATTTTTCTAAATTCCAAACTACAATATTTTTACTAATTATTTTTTCCTTTTTATTATTTTTTATTTTTTATAGTTTTTCTAAATTTGAAGATATTTTTAGATCAGTTTATTTGCAAGAAAATCAAAGTGCAGAAAAATATAACTACTATTCAATGTCTTTGATCTCATCTATAGAAAAAAGTTATAACAACATCTTCTTAAAAAATAGTCAATCAAAGCTTCCAGAAATTAGATTATATGTAAAAGAAAATAATTTTAGTCAGCTATTAGATGATTTACCAACTTCTAAAAATAATTGGATAAATTCCTTTTTGCTTAACAAGAAAAAAAATAAGTTATCAAAAGTTGATTTAAAAATAAAAGGGGATAATCCCAACAATTGGTTGCATAAAAAAAAATCATATCGTTTAAAATTTAGAAAAAATAATTTGAATAATTTAAGTAGATCACTTGACTATGTTATTCCTAGAGACTCATCTTTAGTAAACACTTATTTGGGTTATTACTTAGCATCTAAAATGAATATTCAATCACCTAAAGTAAGATTTGTAGACTTATATATAAATGATGATTTTCAAGGTTTGTATCTCGAGGTTGAAAGAACAGATGAAAGCTTTTTAAGAAAAAGAAATATTATGCCTGTAAATATTTATAATGGTGCCCCATCAAGAACAAATGATTCATTATCTTTGCATAATGATTTATTTATAAATTCAAGTTTATGGGAAAAACAATCTGTTTTTAATAGGTTAAATCAAAATAACTTTGAAGACTTAGATACTTTTTTAGAAGTATTAATCAAATCCACTAACTCTAAATCAGATTTTGATAATTTAAAAGAAATCGCTAATATCAATGAATGGGCAAAATATTCAGCTTATGAAACTATAATGCAAAGCTGGCATAGTTATGAAAACAACAATATGAGAATAATATCAGATAATTGGAAAGGAGAAATTACACCAATAGCATATGATTCAATATTTAATGATGCTAATAATAGATTAATAATAGAGGAAGAGATACTATATGATAATGCCCCACATCTTCTTACAGATACTCTCCTTAAATCTTCAGAATTTAATCTTAAAAAATACATTATTGTTAAAGATTTAATTGATAATGGTATATTTTCTGACATAAAAAAAGAAATTGACAGCATATATAATCAAATTAAATCTTCTTGGTATGCAGATCCTAGCCATTATCAATTCGTTATCACAAATAATTTTAGACATGGACTATACTTTAATCAAAGTATGGATAAACAAATATTAAAACTAAAAAAAAGAGTAGATTTTATTGAAAAAAAATTAAAAGAAATTATTTACGAAACAAATATAGCTAAATGGTTTTTTGAAAATAATAATATTAATTTTCTTGTTACATCAGCTGTGCCAGTTACTTCATTAAATATATGTTATGAAAAACCATTAAATAAAAATAGTTTTTATTTTGCTCAATTTAAAATTTCAAAACTTTTTAAATATAATGAATTCCAAAATTTACATTGTTATAAAAAAAATGTATCAATCTTAAGCGATAGATTTAAAAAAATAAGTAATATTTCAAAACCAAGTCACTTTATTGCAAGCAAAGGTTTTAAAAACCTAATTACTAATTTTATTTTAACTGATAGCCAAGAAATTAGACCAAAGTATATATTCTACACAACACATAAAAATAAAGAGTATTTGACTGCTCCATATGTTGAGGAAATAAATGAAAATTATTATTATCCCAATATTCATAATGAGCCTCAATTTGATGATGATGATTTACGTCAAAACTTTAAAATTTTTGAAGGTCTCAACATTGTAAGTAGTGATTTAATAATTAATGAACCTGCACTAATAAAACCTGGTTCCGTTTTTGCATTAGAAGAAAATGTGTCAATAATATTCAAAAACAAAGTATTAATTCTTGGAAGAGAAAATAAAAGAGTAATTTTTAAGGGTATTAAAGAAAGTACCAAGTGGGGATCTATTTCTATAGAGGGTGATGAGTCCTTTGTAAATTACTCAGATTTTTATGGTGGGTTTGGAGATATTTTAAATAATAAATTTTATACTTCAATGCTATCAGTAAGAAACTCTAAGAATGTCACTCTTCAAAATATTACTTTAATACAAAAAAATGAGACCAATATCCCAAATTATTACGATGACCTATTGCATGTTATTTATTCTAAAAATTTAAAAATAATAAATGCTAAATTTCTAAATTCGTTAGGTGATGCTCTAGATATAGATGTCTCTGAAGCAGAAATCCTAAACTCATTTTTTGAAAATTCAGGAAATGACTCGATTGATTTTATGTCTTCAAATGCAAGTGTGGAGAATGTTAAAATAACAAACAGTGGTGATAAAGGTATATCAATTGGTGAAAATTCAAAAATTAATATAACTGACTCAACTATTAATCGTTCATTTATTGGAATAGAGTCTAAAGATAGCTCAGTAGTCGAAGTACATAAGTCCTCCTTTTTTAATAATAACATTAATCTTCATGGATATAGTAAAAATTGGAGATACGGAACTAAGGGGGGGAAATTTGTTATAAATAATAGTAACTTTCAATCTCATAATTCAAAACTTATACTTTTAAGTAAAATACTTAATGCTGAAGGAAAAAAAGTACATGATAATTTAGATGATTTTACTACAACAAAAAATTTGTTTATATCAAAAAACAATTCAAAAATTATAATAAATAATTCGTTAATTTCTGATGATTACCTATATATAGGAAATAAAAAAAATTTAGATATTAAAAATTAGTATGGCTAACAACAATCAGATTGAAACTTTTTATAGATATGAGTTTAAATATGTTGTGCCAAATTACTTAAAAGATAAAATTAAAAAAGATATTTCTTATTTCATGCAGATTGATAGATATGCTTTGTTGCAAAAACAACAAAAATATTTTGTCAGATCATTATATTTTGAAGATTATAATAATTCAAATTTTTATGAAAAAATTGATGGAGTAAGACAAAGAACAAAATACAGGTTAAGAACTTATCAAAAAAATTTTAATGAGAATAGTTTAATATTTTTAGAGCAAAAATCTAGATTTGAAAATCACGTAACTAAATATAGAAGAAAAATCTCAAATTTTGATTTAAAATTATTTTATAAAAGTAACAAAGTTTTTAGCCTAATACATAAATATAATGAAAAATTATTTAGTTCGTTTCTATATGATTACACTAAAAAAAATATAAGGCCTAAGGTATTGGTTGACTATTATAGAACTCCTTATATTAGTAATTACGATATGAACTTCAGATTAACAATAGATCAGAATATTATTGTGAGCAGATCTAAAGAGTTGTTTTACACACCTAATAGAAAAATTAATTCGTTATTAGATAATTTTATACTTGAAATAAAATTTAAGAGGAGAATACCGTCCTGGTTTCATAAAATTATAATGGGATATAATTTGCAAAGAGTTTCAATTTCTAAATTTGTGGTAGGAATTAAATACACTAAACTTGCGGAGGATTTATCTTAATGAACGAGAATGATTTAAATATTATATCATCAATTGCAAACACTTATGATCCCTCAAATATAATAATAAATTTACTTCTTTCATTAATATTAGGATTATTAATAAGTTATGTCTATAGGTTGACCCATAAAGGTATCAGTTATTCACAATCCTTCATGTTAACTATAGTTTTTGTTTCAATAATTGTAGCTATGGTAATGATGGTAATTGGAAACAATATAGCTAGGGCTTTTGCTCTAGTTGGGGCATTATCCATAATCAGATTTAGAACAGTTATAAAAGACACTAAGGACACTGCATATATATTTATTGCGTTAGCAGCTGGAATGGCTGCAGGAACCTCTAATTACTATTTAGCAATCATAGGGGTCATTTTTTTTATAATAGTAGCCATAATTTTATATCGTTTTAATTATGGATCTATATATAAAAGTCAATTCATCTTAAGATTTGTTCTATCAAACTCATCTAACGATAACTCAAATCATATAGAAGTTCTAAAAAAATATTGCCAAAAGTCAACGTTGCTTCAAGTTGAGCCATCAGATGAACTTAATGGAAATAACTTAACTTTTGATTTAGTTATTAAAAAAGATACAGATCCAGTTAAATTAACTGATGAATTAAAAAAAATAGATTTAATAAGCAATGTAGTTATTGTAGCATCAGAATTTGATGTTGATTATTAATAAATGGCTAGTTTTCAAGACTTATATAAAAAAGTTTATCAACATAATTTAAATAGTTCTGAATATATTGGAGACTTTACAAGAAACCCTTATTCCTACTTAAAGGCTAGATACTATTTTTTTTCTGCAAATATAATTGTTTATGCAATTCAAAATTTTGATTTTAATCCTAGGTTTTTAACTTTTATATATATATTTCAAGGATTTTTGGCCATGGTCTTATTAAATGTAGAAAACATATATTTGAAACTTTTGGCTTTATTCCTTTTTTTTTCAAAAGGCACTTTTGATTGGGCTGATGGACATTATGCAAGGCTAAAAAATAAAACCTCTTTAACAGGTCATATAATTGATATTTATGGCGCAAGACTAAATTCTGTGTTTTTTTTAATCGGTTTAGGTTTATTTCAATATCAAAAGTATAATAATGAATACTTTATATATATGCTTATTTTTTTACCTTTATTAATGTTTGGTTATTTAGAAAAGTATTCTTATCAAATTATATTTAATAAATTGAATAATATTGATTTAAATAACAATATTAGCAACAAATCAAAAAAAATTTCTTATAGTTTTTTTAGTTATATAAAAAAAAATAAAAAATTTTTTATTAATATTTTAGATGATAGATCAAGAACAGTTGATTTGATTTTGTTAATTTTATTATTAGAATTATTTTACAATATTTATATAAGTTACATTTTTTTTGTAGCTATATTTATTAAATGGTCTCTTATATGGTTTTATTCATTAATTTTTCACTCTTCAGAAAATTGGGCTGAAAAAATATTGATCAAAAAAAATGAAGAAATCAAAAAGTGAAAACAATTACATTTCTAAATTTAACTAATTTAAATAAAATAGATGAAATTTATGCTGATGAAAAAATTTTGAAAAAAATATGTCTTGATAAAATACCATATATTAAAAAATGGAAAAAAAATAACTTTAATAAAACTGATAATAAAAAGATACTATTAATTATTAATTATAAAAGTTTTAAAGAAAATTTTATTAATAAAAAAAACACCGAAATTTATCAGTTTTTGATTTTTGATTTGCCAATAATTTTATTTGATAAAAAGGTTATTCCTTATAAGCATAAGATATATTATGTATTACCAAATATTTCAAATCCTGAAATTTTTATAATGAAGAAAGACTCAAAATATTTAAAACGATACTGGTCGCTAAAAAATAATAGTATATTTAGAACATTATTTAACTTTTTATCTCTTTTTTCAATTAAATATAAATTAGGATTATTTTTATTACCAAAAGTCATGGTTATAAATGAATAATAAGTTTATTTTTAGAAATAATATTAACAATAATATTTCTACGTCTATTGAATTTGAGGGAAATAAAAAAATCTATATTGTGAAATCAACTTTTGATAAAGATAGTTTTTTTGAGTTAGAAAAAGAATATAATGGTTATTTATGGTATTCAGAATTTCGACCTATTTTTCTGCAATTAAAAAAAATTGATAATTTTGACTATATGCAACTTAAAATTGAATACCTTGATGGAAAAAAAGCTAATTATAAAAACGGATTAAGCAAAAATTATAATAGAATTTTATTAGTAATAAATCATTATAATAAAATTACTAAACGTAATTATGCTTTATCTAGTCAGTATCCGCTTCATGGAGACTTATCTTTAGATAATGTCATTTTCAACAAAAACCAAGTTTTTTTAATTGATTGGCAATACTTTACTAATACAGAAACTTGTTCAGGTTTTGATATTTTAAACTTAATTTATGAGCAATTATATTTTGAGCTAAACAATAATATTTTTAAGTTAAATAAAAAAACATTAAATAATTTAGTAAATTTGTTAAACTTTGTTTTTGATAATTCTATGGTTGATCAATACTTCAAATATGATCCATTACAAAAAATTAGAAAATATATTAATGATAACAATAAAATAATATGGAATAATCAAGCCTATAAGCTACCAGTAACTAAATTTAATAATAAACAAGTTGGTTTTATTGATAACTATACTAAAACACATGTCAATTAGTTATGTATTTTAATAATATTTTTAAAAATAAAAAAATTCTTATTACTGGACATACAGGATTTAAAGGTTCATGGCTTTCTTTATGGTTGTCATTGCTTGGTGCAAAAATTTATGGAGTATCTCTGTATACTCCAAGTCCGATTAGTCATTATGACTTAATTAAGTCAAACTTAAATGTTAAATCTTACATTGCTGACATTAATAATTTTACTAATTTGAACAAAATTGTAAAGCAGGTTAAGCCAGATTTTGTTTTTCATCTTGCAGCTCAAGCTCTTGTAAAAAAATCATATGAAAAACCATTAAATACAATTTATACTAACTCAATTGGAACTGCTAATGTCATGGAGTCGATAAAACAATTAGATAAAAAAGTTACCATTGTTATGGTTACAAGTGATAAATGCTACTTGGATCAGAATTTGAAAAGAGGGTATAGAGAAAATGATTTATTGGGCGGCTATGATCCTTATAGTGCTTCAAAAGCAATGGCAGAAAATGTCATATTTTCATACTTTCATTCCTTTTTTAAATACAAAAAAAAATTGAAAATTGGCATTGGCAGAGCAGGAAATGTCATTGGAGGAGGGGACTGGGCGGAAAATAGATTAGTTCCTGATATATTTTTAAATTATTACAACAATAAAAAAATTAATATAAAAAATCCAGACTCCACAAGGCCATGGCAGCATGTTTTAGAACCATTAAGTGGTTATCTGACCTTAGCAACAAATTTATATTATTCAAAAGAAAATAATGGAGAGCCTTTCAACTTTGGTCCAAAAATAAGAAATAGTATTTCTGTAAAAAAATTAATCAAGATGTTTAATATCAATGATAAAAATATAAAATATTTAAATAAAAAAAATTACAATCAAATAAAAGAAACAAAGTTACTAAGTTTAAATTGTTCAAAAGCAAAAGAAAGACTTGGTTGGATTCCGTGTTTAAATATGCACGAAACTGTTAAATTTACTAATGACTGGTATTCAAATTTTTATAACAATAAAAATATATTTAAATCATCAACAGATCAAATTAAACAATATATGAATATAGCTAAAACGCAAAAATTAATATGGACTCAAAACTTAAAAAAATAAAGGTTTATAAAAGAAAAATCATATTAGGAGATTCTGGAAATGTAATGCGTATTATGAAAAAAAATGATTTAAATTATAAAGGTTTTGGAGAGGTGTACATCTCAACTATTTTATTTAAGAAAATTAAAGGTTGGAAATACCATACAAAAATGCATATGAATTTGATAGTGCCAAAAGGAAAGGTTAGATTCATTTTTGCTGAAAAGTATATTTACTTAAATAAAACAAAATATAAATTTAAAGAGATTATTTTAAATAGTTTTAATTATAAAATGGTATACGTTCCACCTAAAATTTGGCTTGCTTTCCAGGGTTTAAGCCGAGACGAGAGTATTATTGTAAATTTTGCAAATATAAATCATTCAAAACATGAAGTACAAAACATCAATATAGATATGATAGATTTTAAATGGAAATAAATAAAGCTATAATTTTAGCAGGTGGATTTGGTACACGACTGGGTGAATTTACTCAATTCAGCCCCAAGCCTATGATTAAAATTGGAAAGAAACCAATTTTAAAACAGATAATTGATTTATATTCATCATATGGAGTCAAAGAATTTTATATAGCTCTTGGTTATAAGTCAGAGGTTATAGTCAATTATTTTTTGAAAAATTTTAAAAAAAAAATAATAATAAAATCCAAATTATTTAATAAAATAGTTTTAGATAAAAATATTACTATAAATTTAATATTTACTGGAAAAAATACAATGACTGGTGGGAGATTATTAAGATTGAAAAAATATATTAATGATGAAAATTTTCATATGACTTATGGTGATGGATTAGCAAACGTAAATATAAAAAAACTTTCCAAATTTCACATATCTAATAAAAAAATTGCAACTATAACAGCTGTTCATCCTCCTGCGAGATTTGGAGAGCTAAAAATAAACAAATTATCAAATGTGATTAATTTCAAAGAAAAACCTCAAATTAATCTTGGGTGGATTAATGGAGGTTTTTTCGTTTTAAATAAAAAAATATTTAATTATCTAAAAAATGACTCAACAATATTTGAAAAATCTCCTTTAGAGCAACTTTCAAAAAATAAAAATTTGATGGCCTTTCAACATAATGGTTTTTGGCAATGTGTTGATACCAGAAGGGATAAAGACTATCTTAATACTATTTATAAAGATAAAGGACCCTTTTGGTTAAAAAAATGAAAAAAAAAATTCTAATAATTGGATCAACAGGATTTTTAGGGAGTCATACATTAAATTATTTTTGCAAAAACAAAAAATATTCTGTCTATGCTCTAACTAGAAAAAAACAGAATTATCCAAAAAACATTAAACAAATTAATAGTAATCTCTATAATTTTAATAAATTATTTAGTGATATTAATAAAATAAAATTTAATATTGTAATAAATCTTGCTTTGTATGTTGATCATGAAGTAGATTTTGAAAAGGGTTATAAAAAATTATTATACAATTTTAGATGTACAAAAAATGTTATCAAAGCACTTAATAAAAAGAATATTGAAAAATATATACACATAGGCTCTTCAGATGAATATTCGATTACAAATTCAGTAGTAAAAGAAGTTCAAAATTTAGACCCTAAAAACTACTATAGTTTGAGTAAGATCTTTATTTCAAATTATCTTCTACTACTCTATAAATTAAATAACTTCCCAATAGTTATAATTAGACCTTTCTTAGTTTATGGGGAAGGTCAAAAAGAAAATCGATTAATTCCTTATATTATCAATAATAGTCTAAATAAAAAAAAGATTTTTTTATACAAAAAAACTATTACTAGAGATTTTCTTTACATAAATGATTTTTTGAACGCTATTAATTTAATTATAAAAAACAATAAAACAAAAGGAGAAACATTTAATATATGTTTTGGAAAATCTTATTCTATAAATACTTTAATTAAAATTATAAAGAAGAAGATTGTGAACATCAATGTAGTTTACAATAGTAGAGATAGAAAATATAAACAGCCAGAAAAAATATATGCTAGTAATAGTAAGGCTAAAAAAATATTGAAATGGAAACCAAAAATATCTTTAGAAGAAGGTTTAAATAGAACTTTGTATAGTTTTTTAAAAAATGGAAAATATTAAAATTAGTATTTTAATTACAACTTTTAATGCCGAAAAATTTATTTCTAAAACTATTGAAAGTATAATACAACAAACCCACAACAATTATGAAATTATAATTATAGATAATAACTCAACAGATAAGACAATTAATATAATTAAAAAATATATAAAAAATAAAATTATATTAAAGTGTTTAGATAAGAATTATGGCCAGACTGCAGCTTTAAACATTGGCTTAAAATTATGTACAAGTGATTATATACTTAGAATTGATGCAGATGATATCGCATCACCAAATAGAATACATAAACAATTATCTCATATGATTAAAAGAAATTTAGATTTTATGAGTTCTCAAGTTTTATATATAGATGAAAGTGGGCAATTAATTGGAAAAAGTAATTTTTATCATGTAGATAAAAAAAATATTTATTTGATTTTATTAAGTAACCCTATAGCGCATCCATCAGTAATCATAAAGAAAGATATTTTAATTAAAGCTGATGGATATAATGAAGAATTCATATACTGGCAAGATATAGAATTATGGATGAGATTAGTGAAATCTGATAGATTTGAAATTCATCCAGAATTTCTTACTTCAATTAGAATTCACAAAAATGCATTATCTAAAACTCGTAGCTCATCAATCGCTAATAAAAGATACTCAGAGATGATAAGTTTAATAGAGAGTAGTATAAAAAATAATAATATTAAAATAGATGCAAAATATAAAGTTTTACTAATAATTAAGAGAGATATATTATTGCTTTTGCTATCTTTCAAATTTAGAGTATTCTTTAGACTAATTATGTATACAATTTTAAACACCCACAATATTATTTTTAATAAATATTTTTATCTAATTTTTTATAAAACAATAAAAAATCGACTATATAAACTATGAAAAAAAGAATTTTAGTTATTGGTGGGTCAGGTTTCATCGGTAGTCATTTAGCTGATAAGTTATCAAAAGATGGTCACAAAGTTATAATTTTTGATAAAAAGAAATCAAAATATATAAATCCAGAACAGGTATTTATTAAAGGTGATATTTTAAATATAAAAAAATTAAAAGAAGCTGTTATTAAAACTGATATTGTTTTTCATTTTGGTGGTATTGCAGATATTGAATATTCTAAAAATAATTCAAAAGAATGTCTTGAAACTAATATTATAGGAACAAATAATCTTCTGGAAATTGTCTCACAAATGAAAATAAAACCAAAAATTTTCTTTGGCAGTACTCTGTATATATATTCTAAATATGGTTCAATATATAGAATATCAAAAGAAGCTTGTGAGAATTTAATTTATGAATATGAAAAAAATTATGGGATTAATTATTTAATATTAAGATTTGGAACAATTTATGGAACAAGAACAAATAATAATAACTCTATGTTTAATTACATAGAAAAAATTTTAAACCATAAAAATAACAGTTTGCTTAGACTTAAGGTAAGTGGCAATGAGTTAAGGGAATTTATTCATGTGCATGATGTAGCAAATATTTGTAGTGATTTGATTTTTAAAAAAAATAATGAAATAAATAAATCATTTATAATAACAGGTTTAGATAAATTAAAAATTTCTGATTTAATTGAGTTAATAATGGAAATTGCAAATAAAAAAATTAAAATTTCTTTTTCTAAAAATAATACAGATCATTACAAAATTACTCCGTTTAGTTCCAAAATTAATATAACTGAAAAGATTGTACCAAAAACTTATGTGGATATTGGTTCTGGAATATTAGATATTATTGATAGTGTAAAAAAAAATAATAAATAATGAATATCTTATTTTTTGGTTCATCTGGTTTTTTAACAAATTCCTTTTTAAAATTTCATTTAAAAAAAGGAGATAAAATCCACATAGTTTCAAGACAAAATAGTTTAGACAATCTAAATATTAAATTTATTGGCATAAAAGATTTCATTAATTGCTTTGGTGAAATTAAAAAAATAAAATTCGATATTTGTTATTATTTTATTGCTG
>MDSZ01013664.1_pt1 | contig 12313 bp, 14 predicted proteins | sample 811201 | NCBI WGS metagenome assembly MDSZ01 (sample SAMN05326647, study PRJNA326480) | marine metagenome | isolation source: seawater | place: Indian Ocean: North | collected 2010
CTTCCTCTTTAAATTCAACATGCACTGCTGTCCCTTCTTTTTTACTGATCCTGATATCATCCACAATCAGATAATCATTATTTTGTCTTCCGATTAATAATCCAATTGTCTCCTTATTTGGTTTGCTATCGTCAAATTTTATCATTTTTGCAATTACTAATAATGAAATTTTAATTTTTACAGACATTATTTTTCTTTACTTAATTATTACACTGCTGAATATAAATCTCGCCCATTTCCATTATATAATAATAAAAAAAAGGGGGGCAAAGCCCCCCTAACCATTTGGTCAAATATTCGTTTTTATAAAGATTAAACGTCTTTGGCCATCAATGTCTTACGATCATTGCCCTTAGCACGTGCTGCTGCAGCTTTCAACATGTCAGCTACTTTTGCATCTAAGGCTTCCAAAGCGTCTCCACCGGTGTTTAAACCAGCATCTTTAATATATTGTCGAACTTTTGACTGTACGAGTAGGTCTACCATTTTTTTTTGTATCTCCTAGACGTAAGCATTCTAAATTCAAAATGTTTTCACTCAATAAAGATTAAAAACACACTTTTTCTCCCTTAGAAAGCTCCTGTCTAACTTTAATGATAATGGTTACTACTTAAGTATTTCTACACTCGCATGGTATCTTTGGCTTAGAAGTGCTCTTGGTTTAGTTTACAATTCATTAAAAAAATAAATACTTATTAAGTATATAATTTTACTAGACTTTTTGACATTATTTTTTCAGATATAATGAATGTTCGTGTCTATCTTTTTAAAGATAAAAAATTGTGTTGATTATAGTGTCAGTATTTATTGTAGTTGGAGGTTTTTACGGCGATGAAGGAAAAGGTAAGATTACTTCTTATTTAGCAACTAATAAAAATTTTAAGGCCATTGTAAGGGCAGGTGTAGGTACAAATGCAGGTCATACTGTAGTACATGAAGGAAAAACGTATAAACTGCGCACTATACCCTCTGGTTTCATGTCTGAAGATTCTAAACTATATATTGGTGCAGGTACATATATTAAACAAGATATATTGTTTGATGAAATTAGCTCGACAGGTGTCAAAAATCGAATTTTTATCGATTATAATACGGGGGTAATTACTGATGAGCATATTGATCGAGAAAAAGCCTCTAAACATTTGACTGATAAAATAGGTTCGACTTGTTCAGGATCAGGGCAAGCCGGTGTGGATCGAGTGCTACGTAAATTGAAAGTTGCAAAGGATTATCCATCATTAAATGACTTTACTACTGATGTATCTGCAGAACTAAATGATATCATTAATAATGGTGGGTCCGTATTAGTGGAAGGTAGTCAAGCTACTTTTTTATCAGTTTATCATGGTTCTTATCCTTATACAACTTCAAAAGATGTTTGTGCATCTGCAATGTTATCTGATGTAGGGCTTGGCCCAACTAAAGTCAAAGAAGTAGTCATAGTTTTCAAGTCTTTTGTAACAAGAGTAGGAGAAGGTTATCTAAAAAATGAGCTTACATATGAAGAGAGTAAATTAAGAGGTTGGGATGAATACGGTACCGTTACAGGAAGACCAAGACGAGCTGCTGAATTTGATTATGAATTAGCTAAAAAAGCATGTGAACTAAATGGAGCCACGCAGATCGCCATCACTAAATTAGACATATTATTTCCTTCCATCAAAGGTAAGAAAAACAAGACTGACATTCCAAAAGAAGTTATGAATTTTATAACACAAATAGAAGCATATACTAAAGTGAAAGTAAAATATTTGTCTACTGGTCCTTCAAGTGATGAACTTATTGAATTATAATATTAGTTAACAATTGCCATTTCTTGTTCGATAATGGTTTCTACGTCTGCGACTTCTGGACTAATTAAATAGAAGACTGATCTCATATCTTTCAAATTCGGAATTTTTCGAATTAAACCTCTCTCTAATAATCTTCTAATTGAATATCTTACGGTTCTAGTTGGTAATCCTAATTCTTCAATTAGTTCTCTTTGTGTTCTTCTACCTTGACTTTGTAAGTATCTTAATAGTGGTATTGATGACTCTGGTAATCTTGTGCTTTCTGACATTTTTTTTTTCTCCATTGCGATAGTAATTGGTATCGCACCAAACGATATTTTTAATTGAATCTCGCATAACAATTGGAAATAAACATATATATAAATACTTCGGGGGGTATAATTTTTATATAAAATTTTGCTTAGTTTCAAATTAAACGAATTACAGAAATTCAGGCAATAATTGTACGTATATAAGTATAATTATACGAAATTCGTAAAATATTATTTTAATATATTAATATATCGTATTTTTAAAATTACTATATATAAATTTATTGTTTTATTTTAATTTCGTGCATTTATATATAAAGAAGATAGATATTAAGTGGTATCTATACTGTATTCATAAATATTTGTCCACATATGAATATTTCAAATAAAACCTTTTTTAAAATTAAAAGAATATAGAAAATTATGTCCGCAGAAGAAGGAACAATCAGAGTTCGATTACCAGAAGAAGGTGAAGTTTTAGGCCAAGTGATCCAAATGTTAGGAAATAGAATTTTGTCTGTTAGGTGTACCGATGGTTACACAAGAAAAGTTCGTATTAGTGGAAAACATAGACGTAGAATGTGGGTAAATTTAGGTGATGTCATAACTTTATTACCTGATTATGGAATGGATGAACAAAATTGGGGAACTATGACTCATAGATATAAGGCAAAAGGATCTAAATTATTATACCAACGTAAACTAATACCCGAAGAATATTTATTATGAATTCTTTAAATACTCTACAAGTTTCATATGCTGCATAGGAAGTAATTGCATATAAATCAAAGATTATATAATAAATTCAATTTGTATCTTATAAAATAAAAATCATATAATTAACTAAATTAGAGGTTGATGAACGAATAATTAGTTTTTAATTATTCTTTTCTAAACTACTTCATCATTTCCAATAGAATTATAAGTAACAGTTGAAACAGTAGTTACATAGGCTTATGGATGAACTTGATGCAATCTTTGAAAATTTTGTAAATTCTACAAATTCTGTCTTCAAAGACCGTGATAAATTAAGAGCAACTTATATTCCTGGTTCTTTACCCCATCGAGATCGTGAAATATTAACATTAGCTAGGATATTGGGGCCAATCATGACTGGTGCTTTACCAAGTAATGCGTTTCTGTATGGGAAACCTGGCAGTGGTAAAACTGCGACTGCAAAATTAGTTCTTAATAAATTAATGAATAAAGTAAAAGAATATGATATTAAATTTAAATTTGCATATATTAATTGTAATGAGGTTGATACTGATTATCGAACTTATATATCTTTGTGTACAAAAATTGGTCTAAACGTGCCACCAACTGGTTTACCAGGAGATGAAATTTTTCGTAGGTTTAAAGAAGGAATTGATGATCAAAAATTATTTTTAGTTATAATATTAGATGAAATTGATTTATTATTGAAAAAATCTAACAAAGCATTGTATGATTTAACTCGTATAAATTCTGAATTATTACATGCTAAAATATCAATCATTGGAATTACCAACAATGTGAATTTCAAAGATAGTATTTCTGCAAGAGTCAGATCTACTTTAACTGAGCAGGAAATTGTTTTTGCACCTTATAATGCAAACCAATTGCAAGACATATTAAGAGAACGAACATTTGAAGGGTTTGAAGATAATGTTGTGGAAGATGCTACCATTAAAAAAGTTGCTGCGATGGCTGCTTCTGAACATGGGGATGCAAGGAGGGCCTTAGATTTATTAAGAGTCGCAGGAGAAGTTGCTGAAAATTCAAATGCTGATAAAGTGATGATTTATCATGTTGACAAAGCTAGTTCAATTATTGAGGTAGATACCATAAAGGAAGTCGTTTTAACATTACCAACTCACAATAAAATTGTACTTCTTTCTATTTTACTTTTGAGTAATAATCTTAGAAGTGGTGAATTTATTTCTACAGGTGATGTATTTGATACTTATGTAAAATTATGTAAACAAATAGGATATCAAGATTTAACTCAAAGAAGAGTAGGTGATTTAATAAATGAATTAGATGTGTTAGGAATGATCAGAGCAAATGTTGTCAGTAAAGGTAGATATGGTCGTACCAGAGTAATTAATATTGATAGTAATCCTCATGAAATATTTGATGTATTAAGAACAGATGGAATAGTGAAAGAGATAGTAAATAATTTAGGAGAAGAGAGATTCATTTCATATGTGTGAGAGCATTTAATAATTCAACATTTATACTCAATCTTTAAAAATTTAATAATTAAAAAAAAATATGGATTTTCATTATTTTACATATTTAGTTGATAATGATCCTATTAAAAAAAGGAATGAATTTTTAGAGAATCCAGATATTATTTCAATATTTGATTTGGATAAAATAATATGTCTAAAGCAAATTGAAGTTGCTGTATTTCGTACTAATAGATCTATCAAAAATAAAACTAATATTGGACAAAAGTGGGGTATTGAATTCATCCTTCACTTGACTGCAAAACATCAAATAAAAGAGGCTTTAAAATTAGTAGGCATTTCAGAAACCACTAAATGTATTGGTATCATCCAAAATACACACATACCAATAGATAAAAATTTTTTAAAAGATTTTAATTTAAAATCAGAAATAAATAAAAATTACCATTTATATGAGTTGGACTCTAATGACCCATGTCAAGAAATTATATCAAAAGGTGTTCGTTTAATAGCTGATCATGAATGATGTCAGAATATATACTTAAACTCTTTCCTATTACTCCACCATATATTGAATTTAGTAAATAATGAAATATGGTTTCTATTTATTAATTCAATATTTTGATCTACAAAACTCGCATATTCTAATTCTTTAATATTTATTTTTCTTTCACCTTCAGAGTCTCTAAATAAAATCGAATCTTTATCCACCTCCAATATTTTCCCTGCCAAGCTTACATCAAAATTTTCTTTAGTATATAGTAAGATATTTTTTCCATGTAGATAATTCAGTAAACTTATTTGCTTTTCCTTTTTGTCATGTCTTATATCAAACCCTAATGGAGAGAATGAAAATATTAAATCTGATAGTTCAATTTTTTCATCATTTAGGGTAATTTTTCCCTCTAATAAATTATTGCCGAATTCAATATCATTTAATTTTACTAGTTTAGTTACCCCATTCTCATAATAGAGCACTTCCTTTGAAATTAATTTTTTAATGAATGAAACGGGTTTACCTAACAATTTTATAGGTATATTTTGTTTTTTGCCATTATTTTTAATCATTATATTTAGTCCTTCATTATTATTAAATTCTAACAATTCTACAATATCTCCATTTTTCAACATATATTTTTCATTTTCATCAAAATTTTTAATGATGGTACGAGCTAAATTAAACTCAACTCCATTAATTACTCCATGTAACGGTGATGTAGCATTATTACTTAATATAAGTCTCTCAAAGTTACCTACCTCACATTTTTCTTCAATGGCATCAAAAGCAATCACTTTTGTTCCCATGTACTCATCATAAACTTCTCTCCATGAATTGAATTGCATAATACTTTCTAATGCTTTTTCCTCATAATCTTGATTGTAGGATTCATCGATTATATTTTTGAATTTATTATGTATTGAATTTAATTTTTTAACTGCTTTTTTACGAAAACCGAATCCTAATAATCTATAAGATAAAAATGCACCTTTTATTGGATCCATTTCCTCATCCATCATAGATGAAATTCTATATGCAGTTCTAGGATGAGACTGAAATACATTGGCAAATGCACTTCTTCTTGTAGGTTTTAGAACCTCACCATACAATCCTTTTGCTGCTTTGGCAGTAAAACGTTTTTTCTCTTCTAATGAATATTTCCGATCAGTTAACAAATTCACTGAAATTCCAAAATCAGATGCGACTCCGTTGTAAAAACCTTCTAATCTAAATAATGCTTTAGATAATTCATTCCCATATCCTGCTTCCAAAGTACACTTATCTGCATGTCCCTCTAACATTCTAACAAATAATAATATTATAATTGTTAATCCATAGCTAATTATGTAATATCCAACAAAAGTAACATTAGACGCTGCAGTATCAGGTGTAAATGTATAGTCTAATGTTGTAGCGGGTAATTCAAAGGCTTTTTTGATAATTAATTCAGTTATACTTAACCCTAGTAAAATTAAAACATGATGATTCGCTGCATGAGCTAATTCATGTCCAATTATTCCTTTTATGTCATCATCAGTAAAATCTTCAATATCATTTGAAATGAATGCTACTCTTTTATCAAACCATGGACCATATGCAAATGCATTTAGTATTGGTGCTCTTACATAACCAACTTTTACTTTCCCTTCAATACCCATATGCTTTGCAACAAGATCAACCTTCGCTAAGATTTTTTCATCTGTAATCTCTTTTACTCCCAATAATTTTGTTAATAACCAACCTGAGATAAAATACATCATTATCATGACAATTACTAAAGCTTCAAATGTCCCAAAATCAGCGAATAAGATATTTTTTCTCCATTCAACATCTAAATTTAAATAATTATATGATAGTAAAAGTCCATTTGCATCTCTAGGAAAAGTCTGTGCAATAAATACATATACAATTCCAAATAAAAATAAATATACAATTTGGGGTGATGAAAACTTAGATACGAGAATAAATTTTTTACCAAAAAAATAAAATGATATCCCTAAAAAAACAAAAAATGCTGAATTCACTGATGTAGCAAATATAAAATCATTTGTGTTCTCTTCATTGATAAAATTATCATAAATAAATTGACCAAATCGTCCTAATAAAATCACAAGATAAGTCGCACAACTTGCTGCCATTAATTTCCCCCAAACAGGGGTATCCCACATTTTTTTTGTTTCTACAACTAAATAAATAGATAATCCAAATAATATCCCTAATACTAAATCTACGGTGATTACTGTGATTAAACCCGCAAATAAAAACATTAACCAAAATATTAGATTATCTGATCTACTCTCATATTTCGAATAAACTCTATATTCTGAAATAGTAAGAAGTAATCCCAAAATTGTCATCAAAATACCTAATCCCAACTGATAATTAGTTGAAATCCAGGTAACAAATTCATTAATATAATCTAACATACTTCAGTTATAAATTAATAATATATTTTATTACTTATTGTGTAATTTATATTGACAAATTTAGTTATTTATTTCAAGTTACAATATTTTATACTTAATTTTCATTTTACCCTTTCAAATAGAATAACTTATAATTATTGTTTTTTTTTCACAATATAGATATAAATATGGTAATGATTGGAAATTTTGAAGTGCACACCGATTATTTATACCTAAATACAATTGTTTGGGTTAATAGGATCTCTGACTCTGAATTATTAATTGGTATAACTGATTATGGTCAACAAACACTCAAAGATATTACTTCTGTGCAATTACCTTCTAAAGGAGAAAGGTATACATCTGACTCCACAATGATTATGATTGAAACTATATCTCAAGAATATGAATTAAATTCTCCTGCTTCATGTTCAGTTCTCGAGATCAATTTAGACGCATCAACTTCACCCGATTTAATCAATGAACGCCCATATGAAACATGGTTGGCAAGGTTGGAAGTATTGGATATGGGTGACTTAGATAATTTAATGGATGCTGACTCAATTGCTGATGAATTATTGGATGAAGTAGGTGCCGCAGCAGCTGATAATATTTCTTTTGATGATGATTTTGATTATGAACAAGAATTTTCTATAGACTCTTCAGACTCATATTATGAAGAAGAAGAAGACGAATATTGGTAATTAAATAGATATATATCCAGGACTATGTTCAGATAATATCTACCTATTATCTTTACTTATATAAAAAAATGAAATATTATCTATATGGTAGAAAATCTCATAATCGAAGATTTCATAAAAGAATGGTTAGAACACTTTAATCTAATTTTCAATCAAGATATAAACATTAATTCAGAATTATCCCTTAGTTATCATATACCCTCCTTAAACATCGGAATTTTAATTATTGATTGGAAAAGACCTATCTCAATTCAAATAGTAAATAAAGCAATCCAAATCTTAAGAGAATTAAAATTAACTAGTCTTTATTTAATTTCTAAAGAAATCTCTAATCCTGCTCAAAAAACTCTCATAAAATATGGTAAGGGCATCATTCCAATTCATCCAAATGGTATCTCTGAAATTGCAGTTGATATTTCTATTAAACTAAAATACTTAGAAAGTCAAATTATTATATAGATTTTAACATTAAAATAAACTAAATACATCATTTAATATCCTTCTTCAATAATAGTATAATATGAGTTTAAGGCAAGTTACAGATATTCTAAACGCTTCATTATCCATTTATTTTGCCCTTAATCTTGTTCTTTCAGAAAGTGATAATATTCTTATTCTTATTTCGATCTTAATCACTATATCACTAATGTTAATTAATTTCCTTCATATGTTATTTACTCAACTTAATATTTTAACCGTAAATCATTCAAGATATATCAAACTAATCAACTTATTTCTTTTTCTAATCTTGAATATCATCATTATAAATTCTCCTATGATCATAAACAGCCCATTTCAATTTGATATAATAATATTCAATCAATATATTTCGAATTATTTAGTATTAGTATTCTTAGGGATAAGTATGATCATTTCCAAAAATGCTTAAGTCTATTTGAGTTTTGATTTATTTTTTGCATTTTCAATATTCTTTATTGCCTCTCTCACTTCACTATTTTTTAAAGGTATCTCAAATGTCGTTTCTTCATCAATTTTCATAGAAATCTTATATTCCTTCATATCAGGTCTTCTTTGATCAATAATTTTTTCTAATACTAAAAATGCCTCAGGCTCATTTGAGTAACCCTCATATTCAAATATTTTATCTTTCGCATAAACTAATCCTGTTTCTAAATTTATTTCTATTTCCGCTATTGGTTTTGTAGCTAATTGAAAACTAAATAAAAAAATAATTATGGGTAATATGAATGGAATAATCTGGTTGTCAATATTTAAATTATTCAGAATATTATTCGCTATCCAATAAAAAAATGCTGCGAATAACATGCCTCCTGATATAATTGTCGCGAATTCAGGTTTGTCTTCGTATTTTGCTTTTTTTGATTTAGGACTACTAAAGGACATGAAACAATATGATTACAATTTTTATATTTAAAAATACATTTATTAGATAAATTTTTACTTTTTAAAATACAACAATAAAGGATCTTATTGAAAAAATAAATTAAAATCAATACTAAATTTAACATTTTTTATATGGATTTATAAACACAAAATATAGCATAAATTAATGTCAAATACCTTGGAAAAGGCAATTAATCCCATTAAAAGACATACTATCGCAGATGGATATTTGGATGTTCTAATTGATTTAGAAAAAAGTGAAGGTCCATATATCTACAATAAATTTGACGATAAAAATTATTTAGATTTTATGTCATTTTATGCGTCTATGCCTTTAGGATTTAATCATCCATCAATGTTAAATGATATTGATTTTTTAAAAAAATTACAATTAGCTGCTCTTAATAAGGTCGCCAATTCAGATTTCTACACTGATGAGCTATCCAATTTTATAGATACTTTCGCAACCATTGGAGTTCCTGAACCGTATCGTAAATTCTTTTTTATTTCAGGTGGTGCTGCAGCTGTAGAAAATTCTTTGAAAGCTGCTTTTGATTGGAAAGCACAAAAAAACTTACAATTAAATAATAAACCCAAAGGAAAACAAATAATTCATTTTAATGAAGCATTTCACGGTAGACATGGATATACATTATCTATTACAAGTGGTAAAATAAAAAGTAATTATTTTCCAACATTTTCTTGGCCAAGAATAAATAACCCTAAAATTACATTCCCATTACAAAAACACATATCTCATGTAGAAGAACAAGAAGAAATTTCAATTGAACAGATAATGACTTCAATTAATCAATATGGGGATGACATCGCAGGCTTAATAATTGAGCCCATCCAAGGTGAGGGCGGAGATAATCATTTTAGATATGAATTTTTATCAAAACTGAGAAAAATATGTGATGAAAATGAAATCATGTTAATTTATGATGAGGTTCAAACTGGCGTCGCTTTGACAGGAAAAATGTGGGCATTGGAGCATTTTCCGAATGCAGAACCAGATATAGTTGCTTTTGGTAAAAAAACTCAAGTTTGTGGTATATTTTCTAATAAAAGAATTGATGAGGTTAGTGAGAACGTATTTAAAAAATCATCACGGATAAATTCCACATGGGGGGGTTCATTAGTCGATATGGTACGATTTGAAAAAATTATACGCATTATACATGAAGATAAATTAATTAAAAATTGTGAACAAATGGGTAATTATCTCTATAAAATAATGTCTGAGTTAGAAGAAAAATATGATTTCATTACAAATTCCAGACATAGAGGTTTATTTGCCGCTTTTGATATAAGTACTCAAAAGTTAAGAGATCAAATCAAATCATCATTAATTAAAAATAGGTTATTTTTATTAGGGTCTGGAGAGAAATCTATACGTTTTCGTCCTTCTCTAAATATAAATGAAACACATATTGATGAAATGTTTCATATTTTTGATTATACTTTGTCAAATCTATGATTAAATTGAATTTTATCTTATTCTTAATCATTAAATAATATTGAAATATATTTAGTTATCTTGGATCTAGAATTTATCGCAGTTTGTATTTCTTTTTCTCTATTTACATTTGGTTCTTTATTTCATCGTAACTCAAAATATGTAAATATGTTTAACATAGGATGCTTTGCAGGATTTATCGATCTTCTATTCTATTTTCTAAGTAATTATACCACTTTCGTAACACAATTTGTAGCAAGCATTGATTTTACAATATATTATGTATCTTATAGTCTAATTTTTTTTCAATTGTGGAATAATTCTACAAAATCCCCTAATGAAAATATTCTCTATTTGGCTATTTTCTTTATCTCTTTAACAATCATGCTATCATTCCTTTACATGATAACACTAAATCGATTATTCCTTGAGGCTTCTTTAATTTCTTTTTCTATTAACGCATTTTTATTATCATTTAAAAGCACATTAAATCTAATGTCAAATTTAAAATTTAATAATATATTCTTATTCATAGGTGGTGTATTTTTAATTTTGTCAACATTTTTATATCCTAGTTTTATAATAAATCCTACTTTATTTTTTGTATCACTATTTTTATTTTATATTGGTTGGATCATTGTTTTAACTCATATAAATTTAATTAATTTCTTTAAATTTAATTAATTCTTTTAATGATTTTAATCTATTTTGTTCCTCAATTAATATCTGATTTGCAACATTTATGATTTTATCAAAATAATTTTGATCTATCTCTAGTTTCCCATCAAAACCAATTGGTATCTGTAAATTCCCAGTTCCTAATATTTCAACTACATATGGTTTTTTGATACTTTGAAATTTTGATTTTGATAACTTTGCTTTTAATGCAAACTGATGTAACATCTTTGCAGAGGTCAAATCTTTGCATTTTATGTGAATATTAGGAGGTTCATATAATAACCATAATTCATTTTTAAAATCTAAATCTTGTATGTCATACTTCTTCTCTAATGCATCATGTGTTTTTAAAAAAAAATGAGTATTATATTTTTCTCTTAGTGCCTTTTTCCCGATAATAATAATTCTACCTGCACATGAAGATGTGGTAACTAAATTTTCATTGTCATTTATAATTCTATTAATTTCTAACATTTTATTATCCACTTGATTTTTATTAATAAATTCTTGATACATTTCAAGAATTCTTTTTTTTGTTTCTATGAATTTCATAATTATAATGATTTTACTAAAAAATAAAATTAAAGATTATATATCATTTTCCTTCAAAGGATTGCTTATATTTGTGAAATTTGTATGAAAATATGGTTAATCGATTAGCAAAGGAGTCTTCTGATTATTTATTGAAACATTCAACCAATCCCGTTGATTGGTTCCCTTGGTCGGATGAAGCCTTTGATTTAGCAAAAAAATTAGATAAACCATTATTTATTTCAATTGGATATTTTTCATGCCACTGGTGTTCTGTAATGGAACGTGAAAGTTTCACTGATAATAAAACTGCAAATTTTATGAATCAACATTTTATTAATATCAAAGTTGATCGAGAAGAAATGCCAGATATTGATAAAATTTACCAACGATATTACAATACATTAACCGGTTCAAGTGGTGGTTGGCCATTAAACATATATGCTTTTCCAGA
>MDSZ01063596.1_pt1 | contig 12313 bp, 10 predicted proteins | sample 811201 | NCBI WGS metagenome assembly MDSZ01 (sample SAMN05326647, study PRJNA326480) | marine metagenome | isolation source: seawater | place: Indian Ocean: North | collected 2010
AAGCCTTGAAATTTTACAGCATTACATCCGCATTCTGAGGCTTTTTTAATAAGTTCTAATGCTTTATCTACCTTGCCATCATGATTTACTCCAATTTCTGCAACAATATAGGGTTCCATTAATTTTAAAAACATCTAATAATAATAATAATTTATTAACTAGATTTTAAAATTATATTGTAAAAATAAACTTTCTTTATTTTGCCTGAATTACCTTAGGTTAATTTTGTAATAGTTTAAAATCCTCTATAGAGCATTTAATTTGTTTTGTGATAACATTTTTATTTAAAGGAAGGTGAATTTTTATTCTAATTTTCTAATTATTGATACTTTACAATTTTGAAAATTCTACTATGAAATTCACTATAGAAAGTAAATCATCATGTCTAAAAGCTTTTGATTTATTAAATAAAAATGAAGGTAAAGGTTTACTAATAGTTGATAAAAATAAACCTATAGGATTTGTTACTGATGGTGATATAAGAAGATATCTTTTAAATGGTGGCGATATAAAAGATAATGTTGATTTCGCTATGAAAAAAGAATTTACTAAATTTTCAAATATTCCAACTTACCTTGAAGCAATAGAGTTGTTGGAAAAAGGGATAAAAAATTTACCAATTATTTCAGAAAATAACGAATTTGTAGATTTGATAGATCTTAATTTAATTTCAAGGATTCCAATCCATGATCCTAGACTTGTGGGTAATGAACTTAAATATTTAACTGATTGTATAGAAACAAATTGGATTTCTTCTCAAGGCGGATATGTAGATAAATTTGAAAAATTATTTTCTTTAATTCATAATTCGATGTTATCAAGTACCACATCCTCAGGGACAACAGCTTTGGAATTGGCATTTAAAACAATTAAAAAAAAGAAAAATGGATATGTTTTAGTGCCGGATGTGACTTTTGGTGCAACACTCAATGCAGTAATAAATTCAGGTTTGACACCTTTTATATGTCCAATTAAATCGAATGATTTTTCAATTGATTTATCTAAAATACCTAATCATATTCTTGCGGAAACCGCTGCAATATGCGTTGTCCATCTTTATGGATCTGTAGTTGATATGAATGAAATTATTGATTTAAAGAAAAAATTTAATTTTTATATAGTCGAAGATTGTGCAGAAGCCTTAGGATCTAAGATCAATAATCTTAGGGTTGGAACTTTTGGAGATTTTTCAGCTTTTAGTTTTTTTGGTAATAAATTAATTACTACTGGAGAAGGGGGAATGATTTTATGCAAAGATGAAGGTTTATTTGAATACTTTAACTTAATTAAGAATCATGGAATGTGCAAAGATAAAAAATATTGGCATGAAGCTGTGGGTACAAATGCCAGAATGACCAACATTCAGGCTGCAATTGGTTTGGGACAACTAGAAAATCTAGATGCAGTAGTAAAAAAGAAAAGAGAGATTCATAATACATATTTTGAAAAATTATCGCGTTTACAAGATCGATTAATTATGTGGCATGAATCAACTAAAGTTAAGTCTTCTTATTGGCTAAATACAGTAAATGTATTAGAAGCGAAGCATATTAATAAAATTTTTCAAAATGGTAAAAAAAGAAATATTGACTTTAGAAGATGTTTTTATCCTATGCATTCTCTTCCAGCATTTAAAAAATATGCTAATAAAGATATTAACTATAATGAATCATGTTTATTATTTGATAAATTAATTTGTCTACCTAGTGGCCTTAATTTAAATTTAGATCAAATATCAGCGGTATATGAAGTAATCGAGGATTCAACAAAATAAATGTCTATTGCGGCTTTAATCCCTGCTAGAAAAGGTTCAAAAGGTATTAAAAATAAAAATATAGTAGATCTATTCGGTAAACCTTTGATTGCTTGGACAATAGAAAAAGCTATAAAATCTAAATGCTTTGATTCAGTAATTGTAAGTACAGATTGTGAAAAAATAGCAGAAATTTCCAAAATTTATGGTGCAAAAGTTCCATATTTAAGACCAGCGGAATTTGCGCAAGATAAATCCACTAGAAATGATGTTATTTCACATTTTTTTGAAGAAAATAAAAATTTTAATCAATTATTTTATTTACAACCAACTTCTCCTTTTCGCTCAACTAAATCAATTCAAAAATTCAAATTTTTTGCAAATCAAATCTCAGAGCTTCCTGCGATCTCTGTATTTCCTGTGTCAAGTAACCCTTCGACTGTTCTTTTAAATAAAAATGATGAGTGGTTATTTTTTGACAAAAATCTAACTCTTAATAGGCAAGATAATGATTCACAAGTACACAAAATGGATGGAGCATTTTTTTATATAACAAGAAATTATTGGCTTAAAATGAAGGATAAAGGCCCTGACTTTATGAGAACAAAAGATACAAGATATTTTATAAATATAGGAGATGGTCTTTTTGGTTCTCTCGATATTGATAATAAAGTAGATTTAGAATTTGCTAGAAAATTAGAAATGAATTAAATAATATATTCTTATTTAACTTTTGAGAATGAGCGCAAAAATCAAATAATGATTAAGACATTTTTAAAGTTTAGAATTTTTGATATACGAAAATGTAAAATTTTAAAAAAGGATTTAAAGATTTGATATATACTTTTGTATTATTTTATTCAAGATTACCAAATAAAATTAATATTGGTTTAATAAATTTATGGTGAATTTATGTAGAAATTTGATGAAATTTACCTAAAATATTAATGACTTTTCTTCTAAACATAAATTAGATTATTAAATTATTTTTATGGTAGAAAATCCTTTCTTTACTGTTATAATTCCAACTTTTAATAGATTAAAATTTTTAAAAGAAGCCGTCCAATCTGTAAAAGATCAGACATTTCAAAATTGGGTCTTACACATAGTTGATAACTCTTCAGAAGATGGAACTTTTTCATATCTGAAAGAATTAGTAAAAGAAGATAATAGAATAAAATTCAGTAGAATTGAAAATAAAGGAGTAATAGCAACTTCAAGAAACTTTGCCTTGAAATCTGCAACATCTAGTGCCGTTTCTTTTTTAGATGATGATGATATATGGACTGTAAATAAACTTATGGAAGACTACAAAATTTTAAAAAAAGTAGATGCTTTAGTTTACTCGAAAATCCACTTATTTAATAATGAAAAAGGTTATTTAAGGAAATTGCTTTCAAGAAAAATTGATAATAAAAAACCAGTTTTTGATTTGTTGCACTACGGGAATGTTATAACAACCTCTACAGTAAGTTTTAGTCTTAATTCTTTAACAAAAAATCATTTTTTTAATGAATCAAAAGATTTAATTACTTGGGAAGATTACGAGTTTTGGATTCGTCTTATAAGAGATTGTAATTTAACTCCATTAACTCATCAAAAATATAATACAAAATATAGATTATCAATTTCACAATATTCTTCACCATCCCAAGATATAAAGAACGCTAAATTGATTTCAAAATTTTATCAAGAAGATTATAAATATTTTAAGATTAAGACAATTAAAAAATTACCGCTTTGGGCTACTTACGCTAATATGATTTCCTATGGTGTTCTTAAAAAATATAAATTTTCATTCTTTTCTTTTATACAAACATGTATTCTTTCTATAAAGACGTTAGATTTTTATTTCTTCTGTAAATCAACACTAAGGTATGTTTTATTACTAGTAAAAAACTAAAAAATGAATATCAAGTTAAATAGATTAACGATAATAATTACTTATTATTTTCAAAAAGATATTGTTGAGGAAGTTTTATTAAAACTTTATAAACAAGCGAAATCATTAAAAACTAATATTGAAGTATTAGTAGTTGATAGTAAAACTGATGCTAGAAAATTATCTATTAAAAGATATCAAAATAAAAATTCTTATATAAATGTGAAAATCTTGAATACTGAGAATTCCCCTTCTAAAAAACGTAATCTTGGCATCAAAAAATCATTGTCAGATTATCTTATTTTTTTAGATGATGATGTAATACCATGTAATAATTTTCTCTATTCTTTTTTAGAATTAGCTAGACAAAAAGATGCATCAATGACTTCCTGTTTAGTAAATTTTGATAAACCAAAAAATTCATATCTTTACTACAGAATGAAAAAAGAAAGTTCTGTTCAATGGAATAAACTCTCTCCTAAAAAATTCATACCTATTTATTGTACTTCTATGGCTTTTGGTTCGCCTAAATCTTTAATTATGGAAAATTTGCATTTTTTTGATGAGAATTTTAAAGGATATGGATGGGAAGATATTGATTACTTCATAAATGCTGCTAATAAAGGAATTAAATTAAATTTTGCCAATATACCTGTAATACATAGAGAATTATATTCATATAAAAAATATTTTAAAAAACAGCAATTAATGGGAAGTTGGTATAAATATTTTCTCGATAAACATCCTATACATGGTAAAAAAATGAAAATTTATATAATTTATAAATACTTATTTATTTTTAAATATTTTTTACCTTTATTAAAAGGATTTTTTAATTGTGTTGAATTTCTTTTTGCTTTTAAATTACCATTTAATTTTTTTACTTATTTAATATATGAATGTTATTTTAAATTTGCAAATATATTAGGGATGCTTACTAATCCCATTGAATATGAAAATAAATATTAATAGCATTTCCCCCTTAATATTTCCAACTTTGATTTTTTCTCCAGGATTAAGAGGATTAGGTATTTCTTATTATTTTTTTTTACTAATAGGATTAATATTAACTTTTCCTTTATTATCTTCTACTTTTAATAGTATCTTTAAGGCAAAAATTTCTTTGCTTTTAATTATATTTTATTTAATTACGGCAATAGGTTTAATGCCAACGATTTCAGAATTTCAGTTAGGAGAAATAGTTCTTGTATTTAGTCGGTTATTTTTGGCAATTATCTTTATTTTTGTTGTTCATGCCCACAAAATAAAAATAAATTCAACTTCGATTGCAAAATTGTATTTATTTACTACTTTTATTGCATCAGCTCTTATATATATTCAATATTTTACTGGTCCATTAGATATATTTTCAGAGGCTTTTTCAAGCAGAGCTGGTCTTCCTAGATTTTCCACTATTTCAGGCAGTACCAATATTTTCTCTGTTTCTGTAGCGTTCTCAATTTTAATATCTACTTATACATATAAAAATATTAAATTTTTTAAAGATGATACTGTTTTACTTTTTTATCAATTGTTTATAACAGGAGCAGCTTTAGCCAACCTTTCTAGGTCTGGATTAATTACTAGTATTTTATGTTTATTTTATGCAAGGTTTTATTTGATATTAAAAAATTTAAATCCTAAGTTTTTTGATAAACTTTACAAAATTCCACTTAGGATTAATATACCTAAATTAAAAATAAAATTATCTGATATATTATTTTTTGCTTTAATTGGCATTATCATTCTTGGAATTCAAAATAGTTTTTTGAGGATTATAAAAACATTATTATTTTTTATAACTGGAAATAAAAGCTTGATTACAGATTATAGTAATGCAACATTTGAAGCTAGAGGAATTGGGCAAGATTATTTATTAAGGTTGAATTGGTTTGATGAGAGGTATTTTAACTCCTTAGTAGAACATCCCTTGAATATATTTTTTGGGGGTGGTAGTAAATTTTTTGGAGGTACCATAGGTTTGAATGAGGCATATGCACACAATATGTATATTGATATTCTTCAAGCACAAGGAATATTTGGAGTTCTATTTTTTACGTTTTTATTGATCATTTTGTTATTCAATAGTACAAATACCAAAATTTTAAAAATAAAGTTCTTGGCTGATATTAGATCTTTTTCTATTAGTGTTCTTTTTCTTTTTCTGGCTACACATAATTCAGGGATACTTTTTCATCCCTTAACTGTATTTCCTCTTTTATTTTTGCAAGATTTCTTAAGCCCAAAAAAAATATTCTTAAAAGACAATATAATGATAAGTTAAAGTATTAAATTTCAAATTATTTTTGAATTAATAAAAATAGTTTTATTTTTTTTATATTCATAGAATGAATATTTCATCTTCCTTAATAACAATAATTATTGGAACTAGGCCGGAAGCTATAAAGCTGGCTCCGGTTATTAAAGAATTTAAATTAAGAAATTTCTCAGAAATTCGAGTTATTCTTACTGGTCAACATGAAGAATTGGTTTATGAAGTATTGGAAATATTTTCTATTAAATATGATTACAGTATTAAATTAATGAGCAAGAATCAATCACTTGATCATATTACTTTAAAAACATTAGAAGGTCTTGAAAAAGAATTTACTAATTTCCCTCCCGACCTAGTAATTGTACAAGGAGATACTACTACTGCATTCGCAGCTGCTCTTGCCGCATTTTATAAGAAAATAAGAGTCGCTCATGTAGAAGCAGGTCTTAGAACAGATGATATTTATGATCCATTCCCTGAAGAAGTAAATAGAAGATTAATTTCGCAAATATCAAGTTTGCATTTTACACCTACTGATAAAAGTAAAAATAATTTAATTAAATCAAATGTTCAAGGAGAGATTTTTAAAACTGGAAATACAGTAATTGATTCATTATTGATAACTGCGAAAAAAAATACCAAATTCAAACTTATGGATTTAAATAATAAATTCATACTATTAACTGTTCATAGGAGAGAGAATAGAGGAAAAAAATTACAAAGTATCGCTGAAAGTATTCTTTCTATAGCCGCAAAACATAAAGATATTTATTTCCTGATCCCAATGCATCCTAGTCCAGAAGTTATCCATTCTTTAAAGAATATTTTAGATAATCATCCTAGAATTAAATTAAGTGCACCTTTGAGTTATGTAGAAATGGTTTCCGCAATAAAACAATGTCATTTTGTAATGACAGATTCTGGCGGGATTCAAGAAGAAGCTCCATCTTTAGGTAAACCTGTTCTGGTTTTAAGAGATACTACTGAAAGACCAGAAGGAATTGATTCAGGCACTGCTAAATTGATAGGTACAAATTCATCAAGTATATTTTTGGAGGCAGATAAATTACTTACTAATTCAGATATTTATCAAAAAATGTCTAAAGCTATTAATCCATATGGGGATGGTTCTGCTAGTAAGAGAATAGTCTCTATATGTAAAAAAAAGTTAGATAATTTATTAAATAAAAGAAAATAAACAATGATAAATAAAATAATTTTTATTATGATCTGCAAACTATGAAAACTATTTTAGTTACTGGTGGTGCAGGATTTATTGGATCACATACATCTATAGCTTTAATAAAACAAGGTTTTAATTTAATAATATTAGATTCATTAGTTAATAGCAGTGAAAAAGTTATTAGTAATATGTCAAGAATTTTAGAGATTAAAGATTTAAAAGATAGATTAGTTTTAATTAAAGGAGATATAAGGAATTCAAGTCTACTTAGCAAAATTTTTAAAGACTCAAAGAATAATAATAACCCTGTAGATGCGGTAATACATTTTGCTGGTCTTAAGTCCGTAAAAGATTCAATAATGAATCCATTAATTTATTGGGATGTTAATGTCTCAGGAACATTAAATTTATTAAATGTTATGGAAGAAAATAAATGTTTTACTTTTATATTTAGTAGCTCAGCTACTATTTATGGATTGCAGAAAAACTTACCTATTTTGGAAACAGCTGCAATAAATCCCTATAACGTTTATGGAGAAACTAAAGCAACTGTAGAAAAAATTCTATTTAAAATTTCTAAGAATAAAAAATTTCAAAATTGGAGAATCGCAACGTTACGATATTTTAATCCAGTTGGAGCCCATCCCTCCGGGCTTATTGGAGAGAATCCACTCGGGGCACCAAATAATTTGTTCCCTTACATATGCCAAGTTGGGATAGGAAAAATTGAAAAATTAAATATCTTCGGCAATAATTGGGAAACTCATGATGGTACAGGAGTAAGAGACTATATTCATGTTATGGATCTTGCAGAGGCACATGTTGCCACACTTCAATTTTTAAAAAATTTTTCAAAAAAATTTATTAATTTAAATATGGGTACAGGAAAAGGCCTAAGTGTACTCGACATAGTTAATAAATTTCAAGAAGTTAATCAGATATCAATACCCTATTCCTTTACAAAAAAAAGAGAAGGAGATATAGGAAGTTATTATGCAGATAACCAAAAAGCAATAAAAATCTTAGATTGGGAACCGAAATATGATATTGAAGATATGTGTAGAGATGCTTGGAAATGGCAGAAATCTAGTTCAAAAGGTTATTAAGAAAAAATTTACAATAGGCTAAATTTTGATTGTAAATGTTACTTAGATTAGTTAGATTAAAATATTAAATATTTTTGTTAATACCAAAATAAGTAAAGTTATAAAGAACTGATATATATGTTTTAAATTTAAAAATTTTTCAATATATAAATCATTGCTATTTAATAATCATCGTTTTAAATTTTATTTAATATTTTTTGGGTGATTTTCTTTTGTGGCAATTTAAGTGTAGGATTCTAAATTAATTAGATAAATTTAAGTGTTACTAGTGATTAGTTTATATTTTAAAAAAGTATGGGAAAAAATTTTTTCAATAATTTAGTTACTGGTGGTTCTGGATTTTTAGGTTCTCACCTAATAGATAAACTAATGCTACGAGGAGAATCTGTAATATGTATTGATAACTTTATTACTGGAAATAAAAGCAATTTAAATAAATGGATTAATAATGAAAATTTTAAATTGATAGAACATGACATTAAAGATCCCATCGAATTAAATGCAGAAAAAATATGGCATCTAGCGGGCATCGCTTCTCCAATTTATTATCAAAAATACCCTTTAGATACGATTAAAACCAATTTCTTGGGAACATTAAATATTTTGGAATTGGCAAAAAATTTAAATGCAAAAATACTTTTTGCCTCTTCTAGTGAAATTTATGGTGACCCATTAGTACATCCTCAAATAGAAAATTATTTTGGCAATGTTAATCCTATAGGTAATAGAAGCTGTTATAACGAAGGAAAAAGAATTGCAGAGACTTTATTTTTTGCATATAAAAGATTATGTAGTTTAGATATAAAGGTCATTAGGATATTCAATACTTATGGTCCAAGAATGATGTATAATGACGGGCGTGTAATTTGTAATTTTATTAATCAAGCTTTAAACGATAAACCTTTGACAATATTTGGGGATGGACTTCAAACTAGAAGTTTTTGCTATGTAGATGACTTAATAAGTGGAATGTTGAAAGTGATGGCAGGTGAAATTTCAGGACCAATAAATTTAGGTAATTCTGAAGAAATCACAATATTAGAATTAGCAAGGAAAATAGTGAAAAAAACAAACTCAAATAAGGGAATTACTTTTGGCAAACTTCCAGAAAATGATCCAAAAAGGAGAAAGCCATCTATTAAAATTGCAAAAAATATATATAATTGGCATCCAAAAGTTTCTTTAGATGAAGGATTAGATATAACTATCGATTATTTTAGGAATTTATGAAATGCCCAAGAAAATTGAATAAACAAGTTATCAACATAATTTTCATAAAATAACCTATGTTATGCTCAATTTAGGAAAAATCAAAAAATGTTAAAAGATAAGAAATTTGATATAAAAAATATTTGTTGCATTGGAGCTGGTTATGTCGGAGGGCCATCAATGGCAGTAATTGCAGAAAAATGCCCCAATTTGAAAGTAGTTGTTTTAGATATAAATGAAGATAAAATCAAAGCTTGGAACAATAATAATTTAGACAAATTACCTATTTTTGAACCGGGACTAAAAGAAATTATTTCAAGAGTAAGAAATGTAAATCTATTTTTTTCAAACGATATTAAAAAAGTAATTGGTGAATCGGACATGGTATTTATTTCTGTAAATACTCCAACAAAGACAAAAGGTTTTGGAGCGGGATATGCAATTGATCTAAAGTGGGTAGAGGCTTCTGCTAGAGAGGTTGCTAAGTACTCTAATAATCATACAGTGGTCGTAGAGAAGAGTACTTTGCCTGTTAAAACTGCTGAGGTAATTAAAAAGATATTACAAAGTAGCTCAGTAAACGAAAAGAAAACTAAAGATAAAAAAACTTTTTCAATATTATCAAATCCAGAGTTTTTAGCAGAAGGTACAGCTATTAATAATTTAAGACAACCTGACAGAGTATTGATAGGAGGGGAAGATACAGAATCTATAAATGCTCTTAGTGAGATATATGAAAAATGGGTAAGTCCTGAAAAAATCCTAACAACAAACATTTGGAGTAGTGAACTATCAAAATTGACAGCAAATGCTTTTTTAGCTCAAAAAATTAGCTCAATAAATAGTATATCTGCAATATGCGAAGTGACTGGTGCAAAAGTAAATCAAGTTTCTAAAGCTGTTGGTTATGATTCAAGGATAGGGAATCAATTCTTATCTCCAGGCCCTGGTTTTGGTGGAAGTTGTTTTAAGAAAGATATTCTTAATTTGGTTTATCTTTCTAAATATTATGGACTTTATGAGGTTGCAGATTATTGGGAACAAATTATAAAGTTAAATTCATGGCAACAAAAGCGTATTTCAAAATTGATAGTAGAGAAACTATTTGGAACAGTATCTAGAAAAAAAATTGCTATCTTGGGATTTGCTTTTAAATCTAATACAAACGATACAAGAGAATCACCTGCTATCTCAATAGTTGAAGATTTGATTGAAAATGGAGCAGAAATTCACATACATGATCCCAAGGTTACTAAAGAGCAAATTAAAAAAGATTTAAATTCAAATTCTAATTTAGATTTATCCAATAATGAGATTGGTAAGTGGGAGTTCTCAAGAGATATTTATAAGGTAATTGAAAGAGCAGATGCAATTATTATTCTTACTGAATGGGATGAATATAAAAACCTTGATTGGAACAGAATTTCAAACAAAATGAGAAATCCATCGTGGATATTTGATACAAGATCAATAACTAATGAAGATGAAATAAAAAAAACTAAACTTAGTTACTGGGCTATTGGTAATGGTTCTTTAAGTTGAGTTGGGTCTGATTTTTTGATGATATTAATTCTTTAAGTCCCGCTAACAATAACCAAAATAAAAAACTTATTCTTCCATCAAAATACTGGATATCAATTAATTGAGAGGTCAATAATATGAAAAATGATGAAAACCAGGCTTTGTCCCAAAGACTTATTTTTTTTATTGAAATATCTGTATATAAATGAGTAAAAGCTTTAATGCAGATAGTGAAAATAGCGCCGAATATCATTATTGTTATTGGTAATCCATAACTAATTGCAAGTTCAAAAATTAAATTATGAGAATGTAATATTTCTTTTGCTTTAGATGCTAAGTATAGTAAGGGAAATGAAGCTGCTCCCCAACCAAAAATTGGTTTTTGGGATATGTAAAAGAGGGCCTGGCCCCAAATCTCAGGTCGTGTAATACCTACTGTATAGTTTTCAGCGGAGAATTTAAGCCAAAAATATTTTGGTAAAAAATTTCTGACTAAATTTTGCAAATCTTCCGGGATAAAATTGGCATTAGCTAAAATAACAGATAAAGTTCCTATTGATATTAATGGTAAGAACCAAACTAAAGAAGAGCTGCCCGTCATGAAAGGAATAAACAAGAGTAATCCCAACCAAGCGCTTCTTGACGTAGTAAGTATCAAAGAAGAGGTTACTGTAATGAGAAATGAAAGACTAATATATTTATTAAAAATATTTTTTTCACATAAAAAGGCGGTTAGACAAAAAGGCCAAACAATACAAAACCATGCACCTGCGTAATTTTGATTATTAAATAACGCGCTAATTCCCTCCATTGGTTCTATTTCTCTTTGAAACCAAATAACAAAACCATTTAAAAAGATGAAAGGACCATATAATTTAAAAAAAAGTTGTGTTAGACCTGATACAAGAACTGGAAATGTGCCAGCAATAAGTAATTTACCAATAGTTTGTCGATCATTTTCTTCTTTTGTATAAATCTGAAAAGCTATAAAAGAGAAAAATAAAGGAAGCCAATTACTTAATCCTATCCATGACAATGATTTGTCCCAAGTAACTTTAAAAGGCAATACTGGGTCAATAGTGGAACTATGAAAAAGAATTATTATTGGCATTATTAAACCTGAAAATATAAAAAATAAATTCCATTTATCTGCTAGGAGGGCTTTATAGTTATTTTTTAGAGAGAAGAAAGAGGAAATTATTAGAAAAGTTGCAGCTAATATGGGAGCAGAGGGTATAAAAAAAATGCCTAAAAAGAAGATGTTTTTTGGAATTATTGATAATTTCAAATTATAAAGTATGGTTATTAAAAAAAAACGCTTCCTGCAGGATTCGAACCTGCGGCCCACTGCTTAGAAGGCAGTTGCTCTATCCAGCTGAGCTAA
>MDSZ01107381.1_pt1 | contig 12313 bp, 8 predicted proteins | sample 811201 | NCBI WGS metagenome assembly MDSZ01 (sample SAMN05326647, study PRJNA326480) | marine metagenome | isolation source: seawater | place: Indian Ocean: North | collected 2010
TAACTCAATATTATGGTTGTCTCTTTAAAGGGTGATAAAGATTTTGAAAATCTACTTTCTGTTAAAGATAAAGCCTTACGCATCAATCTTAATGAAAATATTTATGGTAGCTTTTCTGAAATAGGAGCCGGTCAAGAGGTTGCTAGACACTTTTTTAGATCTGGGGGAGCTTCTGGAACAATTGCTAAAACTATGAGTGCATATGATAAAGGTTTTAGTGATGCAATATATGGTATCGAAGATGATAAGAGATACGTTACTAAATCAAGATTGACTAAAATGCTCAAACATGAAATAAAGCTACTTGAAAATCGTGTAAAAAGAGAGTCAAATCCTGATAAAATGTTTTTCTCTTTTGCCAATACAGTAGCAACGATTGATTTTGCAAAAAAATTTAAAGGTCATGGTTGGATGGGTATAAGATTTCAAACCAATGCTGAGGAAGATTACAGTGAAATTCAAATGCATATTCGTTTTCATCTTATTGATGCTAAAGCACAACAAGAAGCACTTGGAATTATGGGTGTAAATCTGATTTACGGGGCATATTACAAGCATAATAAACCAAGGTCATTAATAAAATATCTTTATGATCACATTGATCCTCAAGCTATTGAAATTGATACGATAAATTTTTCAGGACCTTTATTTAATCAAGTCGATAACAGGCTAATGAGTTTGAGTCTAGTAAAAAATGGGATGACCCAAGCTGTCATGTTTGGACCTGATGGTAATAATATTTTACCCGCAGCAGTACTTTACAAAAAAAATATTTTAGCTATAAGGGGAAGTTTTAGGCCTTTGACTAAAGTTAATGAAGATATGTATGAAAAATCATTTAAGATGATCTCAAATGATAAAGATTTTGATTTAAAAAACACATTGTCCATTTTTGAAATTACATTGTCAAATTTATTAAGCGGAAAGGCTGATATTAATGAACAGGATTTCTTTGACAGAGCTGAACTGCTATGCTCAACTGGAAAAACAGTTATGATAACTAATTTTCAAGAATATTATAAACTTTCAGATTATTTTTCAAATTACACGACCAAAAAAACTGTGCTGACAATGGGTGTAGATAATCTTATTAAAGTCTTTGAACAAAAATATTATAATTCTTTGAGTGGAGGCATTTTGGAAGCCTTTGGAAAATTATTTAAAAAAAATATTGAAGTATACTTATATCCTATGTTAGAGAATGGTAAATTAATAAACAGTAATAACCTACAAGTTGAAGATAATATGAAGAATCTCTTTAAATTTTTTAAGGATAATAAAAAGATTATTGACATTAAAAATTTTGATTCCAATCTTTTGAATGTCTTTTCAAATGAAGTTCTTGAAAATATTAAAAATTCTAAAAAAGGTTGGGAAGACAAACTCCCAAATAAAATTTCAGAGCTTATTAAAGAAAAAAAATTATTTGGATTTAAAGGATAAAGTTTAATTATTTAAAATTTGGTTAGTATGATCTTTCGTATTAACCTTATCAATAACTCTTTCTAAAATACCATTTTCATTGAAAATAAAAGTCATTCTATAAATTCCTTCATATTCTCTTCCATACATTTTTTTAATTCCCCAGACACCAAATAATTTTACAACAGTCTGATCTGTATCAGCTAATAAAGGAAATGGAAAACCAAATTTTGTTGAAAAATTCTTTTGAGACTTAGGTTTGTCACAACTTACTCCAATAATTTGATAGCCACTATCGGTTAATTTATTATAATTTTCTGAAAGATTACATGCTTCAGCAGTACAACCTGGCGTGTTCGCTCTAGGGTAAAAGAAAATAATTGTTTTTTTCCCAATAAAGTCCTCACTTTTCAAAGTATTTTCATTTTCATCTAAACATTCAAAGGATGGCATTTTATCACCTATATTTAAAGTATTCATAGATTTGATTTAAGTTTTTAAATTTACAAAATTGAAAAAAACAGAAAAAATAAATTTTATAATTAAAACTTTAGAAGATTTATTCCCTGAAGTACCAATCCCTTTAAATCATAAAGATCCTTATACGCTTTTAATTGCCGTACTTCTTTCTGCTCAGAGCACTGATGCAGGAGTTAATAAAATAACCCCAATTTTGTTTAAAAAAGCTGATAACCCATATGATATGATTAAATTAAGTGTAGAGGATATCAGAAAAATAATTAGACCCGTAGGATTATCTCCAATGAAATCTAAAGGTATTTATGGATTATCTAAAATTCTTATAGAAAAACATAATGGTTTGGTGCCTAAGAAAATTGAAGATCTCGAAGCCCTTCCAGCAGTGGGACACAAAACCGCAAGTGTTGTAATTTCTCAAGCATTTGGAATACCAGCATTCCCTGTTGATACTCACATACACAGATTGATGTTCAGATGGGGACTTTCAAATGGTAAAAGTGTAAAAAAAACTGAAGAAGATGCAAAAAGGTTATTTCCGAAAAATCTATGGAACAAACTACATTTACAAATAATTTATTATGCAAGGGCATTTTCTCCAGCTAGAGGATGGAATATAAAGAATGATATTATTACTCAAAAGATCGGAAGAAAATCTATTTTAAATAAAATTATTAATTAGTTACAGCTAATTTCATATTCGCTCCAGTTCATATTGGTATTACCATTTTCAAAATAAAAACACTGCTTTGAATTATCAGTAAATGTTAGGAATTTATAAAATCCATCTGGAACGGTTGCTCCAGTTTCAAGTACTTGGCTAGAATTAGAAAATTTTAATTCAATCCTTACCTTTACTGGCCCACTAGTTCGTGCTATTGATCTTACTTCTTCTTCAAGCTCTCTCCATTCTCCTCTGTTTAAATTATCAACCTGTAATGCGCAATTAACAAAAGAAAATGTTTTAGCCAAGTTGGACCAAGAATCTGTGAATGAACCAGCAGGAGCCATATGACCTTTATCCCACTTATTGTTGTAATAATCATTATCATCAGACGTTTTTATGTTTTTTTCCAAATAAAAATCCATGTTGCCCCTATCAGCAACTTTAACAAAATCTCTTACTGTATATTCAATCCAATTAGGTTGTTCTTTGAGCTCATTATATGAAATTTTAAAAACAGTATTTTCAATTATCAAATCTTCTCTCTGACCAAAGTCGATAATTGGACAACAATCATCATTATTTTCATCACATGCAATTAAAAAAAACAATAAAATTAAATAGTAATATTTCATATTTAATAAAGATTCTAAATATTTAATTATCAATTTTTTTTAAAAATATTTAAATATAAATTAAAAGTTAAGAATTGATATTTAATAACTACAATAACATTTTTTGATTAATGAAATTGAAATTTCACCTGTTGGACTGATATTTTTTTATATTTTAAAAAAGAATCTTTACAACTAAAAAGTGTAGTAATTTGATAGAATTTATGCTAAATAATTGTATAGATGGTATTTACCTGAATAAATATTGTAAATTTTTTGTTTTGTTAACAAAATTTTAACATCTTTGAAAACATTTTAAAAATTTAAACTAATGAAAAAACATTTAAAACTATTTTCCTTGTTTTTTTTAGCAACAAGCATTATTGCATTTGCACAGGGTACTGTTAGCGGTACTGTTTCAGATGCTGATGGGACTCCATTACCTGGAGCTACTGTTGTTGTACAAGGAACTTCTAGCGGTGTTACCACAGATTTTGATGGTAATTACTCTATTAATGCATCCTCAGGTGATGTGTTATCTTATAGTTATGTTGGATACCAAACAGTTGAATTAACTGTTGGTAGCTCAATGACTATAAATGTAACATTAACATCTGATAGCGCATTAGATGAAGTAATTGTTACTGCTTATGGTACCCAGACTAAACAGTCTGTTGTTGGTTCTGTAACAAGCATTGGTTCAGATATCTTAGAATCTTCTAAGGCAACCTCTGTAACTCAAGCTCTGCAAGGATCTGTACCTGGTGTTAACATTATTTCTTCAGGAGGTATTCCTGGATCTAACCCTACAATTAGAATTAGAGGTATTGGATCAATCAACGCTTCTGCGTCTCCTCTAATTGTTGTAGACAATGCTCCATATGCGGGTAACCTGAATGCATTGAGTCAAGATCAAATTGAATCTATTTCTGTTCTTAAAGATGCATCAGCTACTGCTCTTTATGGTGCAGCTGCTGCAAATGGTGTGATCATAATTACTACTAAGTCAGGTAAACTAAATTCTGAGGCTAAAATTTCTGTAAACATTAAGAAAGGTCTTGCAAGTGAAGCTGTAGACACTCACGAATTAATGGGTATCAACGACTGGTCTGAGTTATATTGGGAAGCAAAAAGAAATAATTACCTTGAAAATGGATTAAGTGCTGCTGCTGCTGCTGCTGCTGCTACTGCAAATTTCGGCTCAAGTATGGGTTATAATGCGTATGGAATAGATAATCCAGTTGGAACTGACGGTAAATTAACTGCAAGTCCTTTGTGGGATACTGATTGGAAAGGTGCTATAATGGATAGCGAAGCTAGCTTCGACGAAATTGGTGTTAACCTTTCAGGTGGTGGTAAAAATACTTCTTACTTCTTCTCTACTAATTATTTAGGTGAAGATGGAAACGTTACAACTACAAGATTTGAGAGATTCTCCTCGAGAATTAAAATTGATAGCAAAGTAAATGATATAATTTCTGCAGGAATGAACGTTGGTTACACTAGATCAACTACAAACACTCCTACTCAATCAGGTAGTGGATATTCAAGTACTGTTCAATGGATTTACAATGTTCCTAATTTCTTCCCAATTTATAGAAGAAATCCTGATGGTTCATTCTTAACAGATGCTAATGGTAATAAACAATTTGACTACGGTGCTAACTCTGGTATCTTAGTTAATGGTGTTAGACCAGTATTTGAAGATGAAAATGCTTACGGTTCATTATTCTTGTATGATATTTATAATCTTAGAACAGACTTTAATGCCTCTTTATATGCTACGATTGATATCTTAGATAACCTATCTTTCACTTCAAGATTAGCGTATCAGTCATATATGTTTGATTCTTACCAATACATTGATAGAGATAATGGATATGCTTCTAGTGTTAATGGTAGAACTACACAAGGTAGAGATTTAACTATGCAAACAAATGCTCAGCAACAATTAAGTTACTCTGACTCTTTTGGAGATCATAACTTATCAGCTGATGTGATTTATGTTGCTAATAATTATAATTTTGATGATTTAGGAGCCTCAGGTGAGGGATTCTTACCTGGTGTAAAACATTTAGGTGGTGCTACTACTCCTTCATCAGTTAGTGGATATACTGTAGATCAGAGATATACTAACCTTTTAGGAAGAGTAAAATATAATTTTGATGACACATATTATATTGAAGGTAGTGTTTCTCAAGGTTTATCCTCTAAATTTGCTGAATCAGTTAGAGAAGGTACTTTTTACTCGGTTGGTGCTTCATGGATTATTTCTAACGAAAGTTTCTTAGCTGACTCTGATGTTGTTGACTTTCTAAAGCTTAAGGCTTCTTATGGTGAAGTTGGTAATGACAGAGGAATTGGAAGTTTCCCATACGTAACACTATTTAACACAGGTTGGAACCAATTAGGTACAACTGGAGTTATAGCTGGAGGGCTTAATGACCCATTCTTAACTTGGGAAACTACTGCTACTAGCAACTATGGTGTTGAATTTGGATTGTTTGGTGGAAAACTTGATGGTTCTGTTGAATATTACGAAAGAGAAAGTGTTGACTTAATTTACGATAAGCCTGTTCCAATTTCTACAGGAAATTCTTCAGTAAAAACTAACGTCGGTGCACTTAAAAACTACGGAATTGAAGTAGTTTTATCATCTCAGATTGTAAAAACTGATGACCTTTCAGTAAATGCTGCTGTAAACTTTTCAACTGAAAATAATGAAATTACTGAGTTAACTCAGGAGGAATTCATTAGCGGTACTAAAAAGTGGATGGTTGGAAGATCTTTATATGATTTCTTCATAAGAGAATGGGCTGGTGTTGATTCAGCTGATGGTTATGGAATGTGGTACAAAGATATTCTTGATGCTAGTGGTGAACCAACAGGTCAAAGAGAAACTACTAAAGTATACAGCGAAGCAACTAGATATTATATGGAAAAAACATCTATACCTGAATTAATTGGTGGATTTAATGCACAGATTCAGTATAAGGAGTTTGATTTTTCAGTTTTAATGAATTTTGCTCTTGGTGGATATGTTTATGATTCATCATATGCAAGCTTAATGGCTGGTTATAAAAACATTAGACAGCAAAGTCCACACTTGAAAGATAGATGGCAAAAACCTGGAGACGTTACAGATGTTCCTGTTTTACTAGAAAACAGTAATGACTTTAATGCTACTTCATCAAGGTTTTTATTTGAAAATGATTATTTAAGAGTAAAAGGATTAACTCTTGGTTATACTATCAATAATAGCCCTGCTCTCTCAAGTGTAGGTATTGATAATATGAGAGTTTATGCTCAAGCTACAAATCCATTTACTTTCCATAAACATTTTGGAATTGATCCTGAGCAAAATTTATCAGGTACGACAAGTAGTCGTTCTTACCAATTGAAAACTTTTACAGTTGGTTTAAATATTGAACTTTAAAATTTAAAAAATGAATATTAAAAAATTATTACTAGTCGTTTTTGCAACTTTAACTTTTTATAGTTGTCAAGAACAATTCGTAGATGATCCAGCGCCAGTTGATGGGATCAGCGAGGCTTTAGTTTTTTCAAACAGAAGTATGGTTGATGCGTTTTTAGCAGGAATGGGTCGTAGAATAAGACGTCAATTTACGGCAACTGATACAAATGGTATCAATGGTATGTATTATGCTAGAGTTGTAAAAGGAAATGATGTTATTCAAAGAAGAACTTGGTTTACATATGACTATGAAAATGATAACAGAGAACCAAACTACAGAAGACCAACGTTTTCTTGGCAGTTCCCTTACTATATGATAAATCAGGCAAATATTGCTATCAAAGGGATTAACGAGAGTAGTTTAGGTACAACTGACAAAAATGAAACATTAGCTCAGGCTCATGGTATTAGAGCATTTTGGTATTTCCAATTAGCTCTTGAGTTTTGTCCATCATACCTAAATTCAACTCCATCTCAAGAAGATGCACCACCAATTTATACTATGCCTGTGACAGATGGTGGACCTATGAGTAAAATGTCAGATTTATATAATTTAATTCAAACTGATTTAGAAACTGCTGTTACTTTAGCTTCTACATCAAGAATTGATAAATCATATATCAATAAGAATGTTTTACATGGTTATTTAGCTAGATTTTATCTGACTACAGGTGAATATGCTAAAGCTGCTACTAATGCTGCTGCTGCTAGAGCTGGTTATTCGCTTGATGCTGCTGGTTACAGCGGAGGATTTAGTGATATGTCAAGCAGTGAATGGATATGGGCTGCACCTCAAAGGTCAGATCAATCTAATTACTACTGGGGACCTCCTCACGCGCATGCTGATCATTACGTAACTTCATATGCAGCTACTTTCTTTAATACAGAGTTTACATCTTTATTTAGTAGTACAGACGTAAGAAATATTTTCTTAAATGCATACAGAGCTCCTGAGTCTGATTATAGAGCAAGAATTTCAAGAAAATGGAGTTTCTCCTTCTCAAGTGACCATGCTATGATGAGATCTCCTGAGATGATGCTTATTGAGGCTGAAGGTTTAGCAAGAACTGGTAATGATGCTGGTGCTGCTGCTCTATTATTTGCGCTTCAAAGCAATAGAGATTCAGCTGCTACTGCTTCTGGTAACACAGGATCAGCATTAATTGACGAAATTTTAGTTGAAAGAAGAAAAGAGCTTTATGGTGAACCACCAGCTGTTGAGTGGTTTGATGCAAAAAGACTTGGAAAAGGTATTACCAGAACTGGTAACCACAGAGTTAAAGGAAATGCATCATTAGCACCTAATGATAAGAGATTCTTCTTAAAAGTTCCTCAAAGAGAAATCGATGCTAATGATAATATTACTGATGCAGTTAATGCAAACAGATAATAATTATTAAATCGTTTTGATATTAAAAAACCCGCTTTTTGGCGGGTTTTTTGTTATAAGTATATTATGAAAAAACTCGTCTTAATATTGAGTGCTATATGTATTTTCAACACGACCTTTTCTCAAAAAATAGATGTTAAAAATATTGAAATTTTAAGAGATAGTTACGGAGTTCCACACATATACGCTAAAACTGATGCAGAGCTTGCATATGGATTGGCTTGGGCGCATTCTGAGGATGATTTCAAGACTATTCAAGAGGCATACCTTGCTGGTAATGGGCTTTTAAGTAAATATATTGGATTAAGAGGAGCCCCTGCTGATTTTTTAACACAATTAATTAGATCGGACTATGTTGTTGATAGTCTTTATAATACAATTGATAAAAATTTTATAAAAGTAATTGAGGGATATGCTCAAGGAATAAACAAATTTGCAGAATTAAATCCTGATCAGGTATTAGTAAAAAAACTTTTTCCTATCACACCAAAAAAAATGGTAAAATATTCTTTTTTACAACTTTTTATCTCAAGTGAAGGTGATAAAGCAATAAGATCTATATTCGAGAATAATGTTACAAATATTTCATTTTTAGATGATAATAAACTTGGATCTAATTTATTTGCCTTTAGTACCAGTATTACCAAAAACGGCGAGACTTATTTGGGAATAAATACTCATCAACCGCTTGATGGACCAACATCCTGGTACGAAGCTCATCTTGTTAGTGAAGAGGGAACCAATATAATTGGAGCTACTTTTGCTGGAGCCCCATGTATACTTACTGGAACAAATGAAAATCTTGGATGGACGCATACAGTTAATTATCCAGATAAAACCGATATTTTTCAGCTAGAAATGGTTGACAGAAAGAATTATAGGTTTGATAATCAAATTTTAAAATTAAAAACATATAAAGCAAAGGCATATATTAAAATTTTAGGTATACCTATAAGGGTTAAAAAAAAATATTATGAAAGTATATATGGACCCACTCTTAAAAATAAAAACGGATTTTATTCTGTAAGAACTGCATCTTTATTCCACATAAGAGGACTTGAACAATGGTGGAAAATGAATAAAGCTAAAAATTTTACGGAATTTTATGATATTCTAAAGATGAATCAAATTCCAGGTTATAACATTGGATATGCAGACAAAAATGATACAATCTTTTATATATCAAATGGAATAATTCCAATTAGAAGTGATGCTTACAACTGGAAAACTATTGTTCCAGGAAATACTAAAAAAACATTATGGAATAAATATTATAATACTGAAGAACTTCCTCAAGTTATTAGTCCAAAATCAGGTTATGTTTATAATGCAAATCATAGCCCTTTCAAGTCAACTTCCATAGAAGAAAATCCGGAACCAAATGATTTTGCAAAAAATATGAATTTTGAATTGTATGATAATAATAGAAGTAAAAGAATATTTGAATTGATTAATTCATATCAATCCATAAATTACAATGATTTCAAAAAAATAAAATATGATCATACTTTTCCTACTCCGTTCCATTATAATTTTATGGACGTAAATAAAATAATGGATATGTCACCTGAAGATTATCCTGAAATTAAAGATTTATTAACTCAAATTCAGGAATGGGACAGAAAAACAAATATCGAATCAATTGGAGCTGGAACTTATGCAATGTTTTATTATAGTCTTGATAAATATTACAGAAAAAATTATATAAATAGAAATTTTGGTAAAGATATTATTGCACAAGCTCTAAAGGATGTGAAAGAAAGGATGATAAAGTATTTTAAAACAACAAAGGTTAAACTTGGTGATTATCAAAAACTAGTCAGAGGAAATAAAGAAATTCCAATATGGGGAATGCCCGATGTAATTACGGCCATGAATGCAAATAATTATAAAAAAGGTAAAATTAGGGTAACACACGGAGAATCTTATATACAATTTGCAAAGTTTAGTAAGAAAGGAACTGAAATTGAATCAATCATCTCTTATGGATCTAGCGATCACGAGAATTCAGAACATTACTCAGATCAGATGAATATTTATAAAAACTTTGGCACAAAGAAAATGAGCTTTGATAAAGATTCTAATTATAAGAATGCTAAGAAAATCTATAACCCTAGATAACAGATTTATATATATTCTCGTATTCGTATATTATTTTATTTATATCAAATTTTTGAGCTCTAAGAAATGCCTTTTCTTTCATTTCATTTAATTTATTTTCATCTTTTAATATGCTTTCAGCATATTCTACCATTTTATTAATATCATTATATTCAGATAAAAAGCCTGTTTCATTATGAACATTAACCTCAGGCAAACCACCTGAGTTTGAAGATATAACAACAACTTTTGATGCCATTGCTTCAAGAGCGGCTAAGCCAAAGCTTTCTGTCTTTGATGGAAGAATAAATAAGTCTGAATGGCAAAGTTCTTTTTCAACCTCCTGAGTGTTTCCTAAAAACTGTACATTATCTATATTTTTATCATCAATGAGTTGTTTTGCTAGTTCTAACTCTGGCCCCTCTCCTATTAACTTAAATTTACATTTAATCTTTTTTGAAATTTTTTCGAAAAACTCAATTACACCTCTTATATTTTTTACGGGTCTAAAATTACTAACATGAGTTATGACCTTATGATTTTCATTATCTACATTGCATATTAAAAGTTGATTTTTAAATTTATCTAAATCCACAAAATTAGAAACAACCTTAATTTCTCTTTCAACTCCAAAGAAATCAACAGTATCCTGTTTTAAACTTTCTGAAACTGATGTTACTATATCAGACTGTTCAATTGAAAACTTAACTGCAGGTTTGTAAAAAGGATGCTTTCCAACAAGCGTAATATCTGTGCCGTGTAATGTTGTGACAAGTGGAATATTCATTCCAGATGATTTAAGCATCTTTTTAGCCATATATGCAGCATAAGCATGAGGAATAGCATAATGCACGTGAATTAATTCTACTTTAAATTTTAAGCATACGTCAACTAGTTTACTAGATAAGGCAAGTTCATAAGGTTGAAAGTTAAACAAGGGATAGAAAGGAACATTAACTTTATGAAAATAAACTTTAATGTCATCAGCGTTAAGTCTTACTGGTTTTTGATATGCGATAAAATGAATTTCATGGCCGTTTTCAGCCAGTTTGTGACCTAATTCAGTAGCTAATACACCACTACCACCAAAAGTTGGATAACAAACAATTACAATTTTCATAAGCTATTCTGAAGCTTCTTTAATTAGACGATGAACTTCAGTTCTTATATTATATTCGCTTATCATATTATTTCTCATTGTTGGATATGTCCTATTTGACAAAAACACATATACAAGGTTGTCTTCGGGATCTGCCCATGCATATGTTCCCGTAAAACCTGAATGCCCAAAGCTTTCATCTGAGACACATCCACAAGTTGAAAGAACATTCTCATCTAATTGTGGTTTATCAAATCCTATACCGCGTCTGTTATTACTGAAATGTCTTTTATTAAATAAATCAAAGCTATCGGAATTAAATATTTTGTTATTAGCATAATTCCCTTTATTTAAAAAAAGTTGCATAACTTTCGACACATCCTCTGCAGTTCCAAATAACCCAGCATGACCGCCAACACCTCCTTGCATTGATGCTCCCATATCGTGAACATAACCTTGAAGCTTACTGAATCTAAAATAATCATCTTCTTCACTAGGTGCAATTTGACTTATTTCATAACTAGATCTCGGGTTATATGTTAATGAAAACGCTGCGATCTTATTAAAAACTTGTTTTTTAATTATATCATCAAGGGATGAATTATATTTTTTTTCAAAATATTTTTTGATAAAATAATATGGTACATCACTGTACTTATATTCTTTAACGCCTAATAAATCGCTGTCAATTAATCTTTTAAATATTGTGTCATTCCAATAATTATTCATGTATAAATTTTCACTAACATGAGTTGAAAATTTATTAGTTTTAGTAGTGCTATAAAATTTATCTATTTGATTTTTTTTCAAAGAATCAAGAGTTTCCTCATAGAAGGGTATCCAAGGTATTAAGGCTGATTGATGAGAAAACATTTCATCTAATCTTAAATTTGATTTGTTACCTAGATTTTCATCATACAATATTTCTGATAAGGTAGAGGTTAAATTTAGATTATTACAATCAAACTCTTTAATCATTAAAGGAACACTTACTAAGATTTTTGTCAAAGAAGCTAAATCAAAAAGAGTTTCTGAACTAACTTTTTTTTTTTTTTGGTATGTAAAATAACCA
>MDSZ01227694.1_pt1 | contig 12313 bp, 13 predicted proteins | sample 811201 | NCBI WGS metagenome assembly MDSZ01 (sample SAMN05326647, study PRJNA326480) | marine metagenome | isolation source: seawater | place: Indian Ocean: North | collected 2010
ATTCTCACGTGCCAATCACCCTCTTCGTCCATTACGGTGCTCATCCACTACAGCACAAGAAATGAATACATATTGGAAATTGCTCCCAAGTGGTGGACTTGGAATCACTACTTGGAGTCCATGTAAACGCTATATCTCGACTGATTCTTTCAGACAGATAGAAGATATATCTATGGATAAAATGGGTGTCGTCTATCTTTTCACGAGGTACAAAGGGGATAAAAAACTCCCACTCGCCCACACACAGATGATGGAACCTCTGATAGAACACAATTCTCTAGGAAAAATAAAGAAAACAGTAAGGATACAAGATGTTCCAAAAGCTTCATTCAATAATGCCCTTTTAGGTGCCTCGCCTTTCTGGTTTTACAGAAAATGTAGATGCTCTAATTGCGACCATGTTAGGGAACTAGGATATGAACAAATCTCAGAAAAAGAAAAAAGGAAAGTCAAGCCTCCTCAAATAGAAATTAAAAAGACAAATGAAGAATGTCGTATATGTGCTGGTTCGTGTAAGAAGAATAAGCCCAAGTCTTCTTATGGAAATAATCAGTGGAGAAAGGGTGAAAGATGGTCAAGGTGCAAAGATTGCATAGCTCAGCTAAACGGTGTTCAAAAAGGAAAAGGTCTTAATCCTAAAGCATCAATATTTGTCCCCAAATAAAACTATGAGAAAAAAACTAAATATCATTTTTTTTTGTTATCTTGATTTTATAAGTTAATCTGTATTTCTTCCATATCCATCAATCTCCTAATCAAATTGTTTTCCGCTATCATATTTGCTCCACCACTTTCATAAATTTCGTGTGATTCTTGTAGGAACTTATTGGCGAGACCTTTCTTCTTTTCACACTCCATCCACTTTTGAACATGGTCCATAAACTCACCGACATAATCATCTCTATTTGTTACAAGACATCCCCATTTCTTTACATCAGCATCAGACCATGAGTTGCCGGGAGAACTGTGAAGGGATGAGTATACCTTCATAGGTATACCATCAATGTAGTATTTTTCTGTATCGTGTATCTCGGCGAGTATATCGGGTGCGTTAAGGAGTATCGGTAGGGCTCCACTCCATGTAGAAATACCTCTCTGATATGAGGGAATATGGCCGTGTCTCAAGAACTTCTTGAATCCAAATCGCATTGGCAAGATTTCATACTTGCTTGGAGAAATATATGTTAGACCGTTGCGATCTATGAGAAAATCTCCATTCATACGGTCTGCCCCTTCAATGAACTTGTCTAGAGAATGTAAGACATGTCGGAATCTGAACTTGTGCTTCAACACTTCGCTGATGATGATCTGGATGTCGAGTGGTGCTTCTGAGAGTAGCTCTGAGAGAACAGTGAAAATATCACACATCACGGTCCTTTGTTGATTGTGTTCTCGTCTAATGAGAAATCAAATTTCAAAAAAAATTATCATATTTATGGTCTTTTCTTTTTTCATGAGTTAATCTGTATTTCTTCCAAATCCATCATTCTTCGTATCAATCTTTCTTCAGCCGCCATATGACCACTACGTGCTACTGTATTATAAGCGTGACGGATATCTTGTAAGGATACAACTGCATCATCTGACATTTCATTCGTAAGGCCATCCGAGATGAAAGCACCTACAAATGTATCTTTCTCTCTATTTCCAAAACCATACATAGTCGGTCCCTCACATCCGAACACTTGTCTTGAATAAGGGTATGACTTGATACGCCCCCCTGCGATGTAAAGCTTACTTGTATCATGAATCTCAACAAGTCTATCTGGTGCGTCTAGAAAACCATTATGTTCTTCTCCGGGTTTACACCATATTTCACGATTCAATTTTGGAACATGGTCATATCTCCTGAACTTCTTGAAACCAAGTCTCATGGGCATGATCTCATAGTGTAACGGTGGAATGAAAGTTAGTCCATGACGGTCTGTAAGGAAAACTTTGTTCTTTTTGTTTGCCCTTGAGATGAACTCGTCCATAGAGTGTAAGACATGTCGGAACTTGTACTTGTGCTTCAAGAATTCGTTGATGATGATCTGGATGTCGAGTGGTGCTTCTGAGAGTAGTTTTGAGAGGACATTGAAAGTGTCTGTCATGTTTCTCTGATAATAGTTTAGTATTGATACATACGACTATTCAAATTTCAAAAAAAAGTGTATCCTCACGTAAAGCTTACAACACATAGGTCTCCACTCTCCTGCCGAAATGAATCTGCTCGGGATTTTAGGAAACATGATTATCTCATTCTCAGTTAGAGATTTAGGCTCTAACCCCTACAAAGGGACCGCACTGAGGCGGGTATTAGTCCTGGAGTTCCCTCCCCAGTTTATCACGTAAGGTATCCCATAGGTTCGGGCAACCCCGTTAGGGGCGTCCCTCCACATACTCCGCTTGTCTTAGTCTCTTAACAATAGTCAGACTTCAGGATGTGCGCCGATGTGTTCCAACAGACTCGACCGTTACCGGTCACGTGTATGGCGAGTATCATCTTATTCCACTCGCTGAGATATTAAGGCCACTGGCTAACCGGGCCCACACTCTCGGGTCGCCTCAATTCACAGGGCATGCCCACCATGGCACCTGCTGCTATCTCTGTAGTCCGTTCCCGAGGCACCTGTGCAAGTCAGGTGTCCGCTACTCTTTCTGGCAGACAATTCAAATTTTCTACTGAGGGGGAATATTTCTCAGAGAAAACAGGCTCACAACTAAAATTTGAAAGTTCCTTAGTTGTGAGTTCAAACAACAAACATTGAAAGCTTACAGACTCGCTACAGACTCGCTACAGACTCGCTACAGACTCAGAAGAAAGATGCCGGCTCGCTGGGAGATCATCAACGGAGTGAAGTATCCGGTGCAGGAGTGCAACGCCCCCGACGAAGACTTGACGGAGCTCTTTGACCTAGCACCTCGCATGAAGTCGCGAGAAGAGCTTGAGAAGTCCAAGAAACTACGCCAAGAACTCGCAGACGCTCAGAGGGAACTTGAGCGTCTGAAGGAGAAGAAGAAGTTGGAGCAAGAGAATGCTGAATGGGACCGCCGTGCACGGGATGAAGAGGCACGGCTCAAAGAAGACGCTCGCCAGCAATGCCTTGAACTCGTTGATGACACCCTACCCCCGGGTGTCAACCTGACCCAGGATGAAGATGGTTACGGTGGAGCCTGGAAGTATGACTTCCTACAAGAAGCCAATGAATACTGGGACACTCTCCAGAAAGATGAAGGAAAGCAGCCGAACAACAAGGGCAACAACGTCTCAACTTCTCCAACTAGCTTCTACAACATCGCAGCTCAACGACCAGGTCTCCACCTATTTGAAGATGTTCAGTTTGATACTGAACTAGTTGACGGATGCGATATCGTTTCTGCGAAAAAGCTCTTCGCAGAGATGGTTGTTCACTGGTTTGAAGGCCACAAGAATCTGGGTGGACTTTCATCTGAAGAATGGAGGGATTACGGATTCTGGGGCTCAAGTAAGTTCGCAGAGATGAAGGAATCTCCTGTCTTTGCGGAAGTTCGCGATGTCTTTGAGGAAATGGAGGAAGAGGTTCAAGAACATGGTGTGAGCAAGTTCTTCAGCAATGGAACACCTATCAAAGTATACGAAGGTGTTCAATGGCCCATTGTCAACAGGCTCTTTGAAGGATACAAGTCGGAACTACCGAAGAAGTTCTCATTCAATGCTCAAGCCCCTGCTTTCGTTCCAGGAAACACATTCACTGCTCAACCCATTTGTGTATAGATAGCTAGATAAGATAAGAAAGACAAAAAAAATTAGGATAGCTTTTTTTTGTAAATTTGAAACTTCTTTAGTTGTGAGTTCAAACAACAAACATTGAAAGCCTACAGACTAAGATGAACGTCTCTTTCCATCAAGACATGCACGTTGCGATATGGGGTTGGATAAAGAGGTGGTGTAGCGCGAGAGATAGGGCTCCTGAGTATTTCCCTCAATCTCCAGGAGATGTTTTACGTGTACTCATACAGGGGATAGACACTTCTGAAGAAAGCCTCTATCCCTTTGTGGTTGACGGTGGACAAGAAGGTTGGAGGGGCTGCCGTATGTTTACTTTCGCCGATGAAGTATGTAATCTAGGGCAAAGACTTTATGATGAAGAATTACAAGTAAAGGTATCCTGGAAGACCATGAAGGATGTTTTGGAATTCTATTTACAAGAATCAACCAACTACATCAACCATATCAACTCACTCGGGATAAGTGCTAGCGAGATTAATAGGTTCTTTGAGTTAGGATTAGATTTATACAATCACCCGGTCACGCAAGAAGAGTTCAGAGATGAAATCATCTGGTCTAGATACATCACATCTAGGAAAGCATGGAAATTCCACCCAGCTACAGGGAGATTTGACACTACATGCGAATCTTCTCCAGCACTTTGGGCTTCGTGGGTTAGAGAACACCTAGATGATCTCTTGATAAACATGTTAGATGAAATGATTAGTGGTGGTTCAAACACGCAGACGATTACCTTAGAAACAGAAGAACAAAAAAAGAAAAACGCAGCATTACGTAAAATCCAAGAAACTCTGGATGAGGTTCAAAAAGACCTTGGAGATGGATTGTTCCTTCAGATGATGAATCTTATCAAAGACAATTATGTAGTCGGTGTTTAAAAGGAAGCAGAAAGACAAAAAAAATTAGGATAGCTTTTTTTGTAAATTTGAATAAGTTAATGAAGAGTATTAACTACTCTTTCTAAAAATGTTCTCGTGTTACGAAATCATTCTCATTTCCGCTGCTATTTCTTCAATCCTTACAGCTTACAAAGTGAAGGGATTCTTTTGGCTTTTCGGACACCCTTCGGGAGGTGCTCTGATACATGGTTGGCTGTGCTGTCTCCTGGGCTTCACTCTGGGAGACAACATTCCAGGGATATCATTAACTTACCCATTGTATGTTTTCTTGATAACTATTTCTTTCGTTAGAACAGATGGGATGGCGGCTGGATGGTTAGAAAAGATAAATATTAGTAATGAGGAAGTTATGAACTTTCAGAAAGCATTAAATAGAAGCATACTAGAGAAAATGGATCTAGATAACCACATTGATTCTTTGAACAAAGCACTTAACAGAAAAGAAAAAGATATATTTCAATACAAAGAAACAAATTACACACAGAAATGTCGCTTAAGGGATTTTGAATTCACCGTCAGGAGCTTATCTAATAGAATACATACCAATCAAATAGAACTTAGAAAGATACAAGATTTAGTAGATTGTGTTGCGAGAGATAAAGAGGGAAAAATGGATGAGAACACTTACCTAGAGATTTCAAACATTCTCAAAAAGGCATATGAAAATAATTAAAGACAAAAAAGAATTATATAATGTAAGATGGAAGAAAAGCAAAAAAACATTATCAATCTCACACATAGTATAGTCGCATCTTTTTTTTCATATAAATATATTCAAGCACCAAGTGAACTATTAAGTAATATTATATTCACTATATCATTTACATATTTTGTATTAGATACATGGTATATTAGAAATAAAGATTATTTAGATCTTGTACACCATATCTTATCATGTCTAGTAATGATATCTTTTTACTTCGAATATTATCAAAATATTTTGATTGAATTATTTTATTTAGCTGAAATGTCAAACATAGCAATATTTGGACATTACCATATAATGAAATCTTTTGATAATAAAAACATAATATTTATTTCTAGTATTTTAGAGTTTATGATTTATAGTTATTTTAGAGTGATATGCATGACACAAATAATAATAGATAATCTTACAGTAATCACTTCTAGTCCGTTATCAATATTATTAATAATTTATTATATGAGTATAGATTGGTCTTATACATTATTTAATAAACTTTTAGAGGAAGCTAAGAATATTTAAAAAAAAAATACGTAATTATAAATAGATTAAATGTATCGTTTCTATAGATTTCATAAAAAGGTATTTAGTATTACAAAGATACCTGTAAATGAAAGATATGAATGTATGGATTTTATTCCTAAAACAAATAAAGTAAATAATGTTATTAATCTAAAGAGAACAAATTTTCAAATATCAGATACTTTTAAAAATATACCATTGAGAGAAAGGTATGAAACGATTGATTTTTAATATAACTTATATATAATGGAAAGAAAAACAATATTAATGATTTTATTTTTTATGCTTGTTATAGTTATAATGTCTAGAACTAAAAAGAAAAATAATAAAATTAATAATAATAAAAATAAATCTAAAAAAAAGAGAAATAAGAAAACATCTAAATCGGTCAAACAAAAAAACATTAAAAATCAAGCATTAACCGAATGTAGTGTTGATCCTTTAACTGGATTCCATAGAAACGGATACTGTACAACAGATGATAATGATCATGGCACGCATACAGTTTGTGGGCAAGTTACAGATGATTTTTTAAAGTATAGTAAATCTAAGGGTAATGATTTAATTACTAAGAGAGGTCGTTTTCCTGGTTTAAGTGATGGAAACTTCTGGTGCCTTTGTGCTATGCGTTGGAAAGAAGCATATGACCATGACCCTAAAATAGCACCTTTAGTAGATTTAGATGCTACAAATAAAAAAACATTAGAATATATCGGAAATGATATTCTAGAAAAATATAAATATTAATTATTTCTTTTTCGTTCTATCTTTTTTTTTCATATCAAAATCGATACAATTTTGAGATATCATTTTAATTTCTTTACATCTTAAATAATCACAATGTTCTTCTGATAAACGTTCTAATAATTTATCTGAAGTACTTACTAAACTTTTACATTTTTGATTTAATTCACTTTTGATAGTAGGTGTGACTTTTTCATCTTCACAACAACATAAACATATATAATTACACAATGTTTCCGTCATCATTAAGAGCTGTAAATATTTAGCCAATACTTTACAGTCAGTTTTTTTACATTCACACATTTTCTCAATAACTCTATTTTTAGTGTTATGACAAACTTGATTTAATTCGCCACACATATTTTTACATTTCGTAACTTTTTCCATTTATTAATATACAACATTAAAATAACCATGGCCATTGAATTTTCATAAAATCATCGATTGATCCATTTTTCTTTATTTTAGTTTTTTGAGGTTTAAAATTATTTTTCTTATCGGTATTTTTTTTATTTTCTTCAATTCTCCTTATATCTTCAAGATCTTTATGAATACGGGATATATGAAGGGAAAAATAAGTCATTTATACCTATATTAAGATAATTTTTATACTTTATTAATTTTTATATATTATTAATTTTTATACTTTATTAATTTTTATACTTTATTAATTTTTATACTTTATTAATTTTTATATATTAAAACTATTTAAATCTTTTTCTATATATATTAGTAAAACAATGCTCAAATTTTTAACTCTATTTTCTATTTTTAATCTTTCACTTTCACAAAATCTAATGGTTCCTGGTTCTCAGAGAGATGGCCATGGATGCGTTTTAGATGGTGGTTATCAGTGGTGCGAATCAACTCAGTCTTGCCAGCGCCTATGGGAAGTCGCATGTCCTGAAGAGCCTATTATGGTTACCGAACCAATGCCAGTTATGACTGGTTCAGATTTCTGCGCTAATTCAAATATACAGATGTGTCGTATGGCTTGTGCAGATCCAATTTGCCCCGCTGGTCAGTGTGCAATGAGACATGGTAATTGTTGTGATTATACATGTGTTGATAATTCTCTTTCAGTTGTAGTTGATTGTCAAATGGAATGTCCTATGGTCCCTTGTCCTATGCCAGCTGTAATGCCAGGATGCTCGGTATCTCCACCAACATATGATACATGTGGATGTCAAGGTTGTCCAACAATCGATTGTAGTACATCCTCTCAAATAACTAAAACACCTCAAATTCCATGGAATTGCGCCGAATGGTATGATGGATGTAATACATGCCAAGTTTCAGAAGGAGAACTCCAAGCATGCACAATGATGATGTGTTTTACAAACAATCAACCATATTGTATGTCATATTATTCAGGTGAACTTCAACAAGGTGATATGTGTTATCGTTTTTGTGAAGATGCTTCAATGACTCCAATTAATAGAAGAAATGATTGTCCTAAAGGCACTGAATGTGTTAGTGAGAACTCCAACGTTATTGGATTTGATTCCTGTAATAATGTCATGAGATGTGTACCTACTAATGGTCACTGACTAAACTTAATTTCACAAAGATATCACCCATTCCTCCTTTTAGATCGTCCGGATCAGTGTTCATTCTTTTTTCACAGCGATTTAGAATATTATCCACATTATGAACTTTTTTATTGTATTCTTCTGTCTCATATAATATTCCTATAATTAATCTTCCACTATTAGTATGTTCTCCATTTGTTGTTTTTTTATCTTCACACCTAAATGAAGTTACTTGTTCAGGTATTTTTTCAGGATTTGAACATGGGTCATTTATTGTTAATGCCATATGTTTATATTCTCCGTCTTTTAACTCCACAGTATGTTCTTCAACTTTTACATATTTCATTATATCGCATAAACAAGGCCAACAACATAAATGATATTTTCCATAATATTTTTTACCGTCCACACCATCTACTATAATATATTCAGTTCTATTTTTACGCTTTGGATCAATAGGAGAACCACTTACACCACAGTAAAAAGTATTTAATAATTTAAACTCTTCAATTGTTGGATCCATTTCATTAAGAATATAATTGTAAAATTGAACGCCACCAGAATTACGATTTCTATCAGGAAATATTCTTCTGAAATTATCCATTAATTTTTTAAATAATTCTTCTTCACTTAAAATTTCTTCACTTGAATCATCTTTACCTTGAATAAAAAAAGCAAAAATTAATATTATTAGTAACAAAACTAATACAACAGATAATCTTTTGTCCATATAAATATCTGTAATATTAAATTTGATAGAAAATAGAAGAAAATTGGAAAAAAATGGAATTAATTACTTGTGATTATTGTAAAAGAGAATGGGATGGAAATGCTCAATGCCCATGTTTTGGCTATATGTATAGTCCAAGCGATATATCAACATACATAGATTCGGAAGAAGAAATGATATCTTTTAAAGATGTTTCAACTCAAACTAAAAGAAATAGATGGGGACCATCTAAATTAGAAATTGCTCAAAAAGCAGTTGATGAATATATGAAAAATAGATCTTTTTAAATTGGTCTTGAACTACATAACAATCTATTTAATTCTATTTCTTCTTTAATTTCACTCAATAAGTCTTCAGGATCCTTTAAAAATCTTAATGGTTCTGTTTCATCACTAGTAATATTTAATAATACTTCATCAGAAAGAGAACTATTAATAGTGGAATCAGTATCCGAACCTAGTTCACTATTTGATTTTTTAAGCTCCAGAAGTTTAATAGCTAATCCAGCCATCTTTTGAGAAGGTGATTCGCTCTGTGGTTCTTCACTACCTTCAGAACTAGTCGATGAGGATATTCCTTCAAGGAACTCTCTACGTTGTTCTTTTGTTGGAATTTTGGCTAACTCTTCACTTAAACCCCTTGCATCACCTTTATTTGAATCTATCAAAGATTCTAATTGGTTACTAACCACCTGTAGTTCATCAATCTCAGTAGACCCCGCTACAGTACTATTGTCGCTAGTCCCAGTTATTGTATCTGATACAGAGACACTACTTGTGTTAGCAATATTTCTACCAGCAGAACCATCCTCACTACTTTCACTACTTGTATTTGTATCAGAAGTATTCGCTTGAGAGTCACTTGTATTTGTACCAGAAGTAGCTGCTTGAGAGTCACTTGTATTTGTACCAGAAGTTGCTACTTGAGAGTCACTTGTATTTGTATCAGAAGTTGCTACTTGAGAGTCACTTGTATTTGTACCAGAAGTTGCTACTTGAGAGTCACTTGTATTTGTACCAGAAGTAGCTGCTTGAGAGTCACTTGTATTTGTACCAGAAGTTGCATCATCTGAAGAAGCAACATATCCTGAAGAACCTCGGTTTTCATTCAAACTAGATAGATCTAAGCGTGGAACTGGATTCTCAGAACCATCACCGCTACCATCGCTACCTGTACTGGCCTGAGAATCCAGTTCCGACTCCACTGCACTTAGTTCTGCTTCTACAGATTCAGCAGCATTATCTAGTGCATCCGCTTCTTCCTTAGCCTCAGCAGCAGCAGCAGGAGTAATACTCCCTTTCCTTACTGCCTCCTGCAATCCTTTCCATCTTTCTTGTGCGTCCCGAGCTGCCGCACGACTTTTCTCTACCTCCTCCCGTAATTTACCAACCCTACTCGCTAGCTTTTCATGTTCAATGGACTGAGTTTTTCTCATAGCCTTCTTGGCGGCGGCGGTCTCCGCCGCCGCAGACATCAGAATTTCTTTCGGAGTGGATTCCATTTTAAAATGTATGTGAGGGCGAACTAGCTTTCCATTCCCAATATTAAGGAACTCATCAATGAAACCATTTAATTCTTCACCTCGTTCCAACCGTTCATTTATATCGTTGGCTAAACTATATTGGGGTTTATCAGCTGCCATATCTTCTTTAATTTCTCTCTGTACAACGTTTGGTCCTTTATCCCTTAAGCCGTCTATTTTTTTTAAGAACTGGGAATATTCCGATGTTTTTCTTCCGACACCAACTATAGTATCTATATGAGTTAGGCCACTTTGAAGTTCAGGACGCTTCTCCATCAATACACGTAAAGGTCCCCCATATTTTTCATCACTCAATACTTCCTCTCGTCTTTTGTCAACATCATCATCAGTAGCATTTTCTAATTCTTTTAATTTATTAAGGAATCTCTCGTATTCCATGTAATCTCTATCGATTGGAGAAATCCCATCATCATCAGTTGAAGTAGAGGGTTCTGAAGAAGTTGAAGAAGTTGTATCAGGGTTGAGTTTTCTTCTGGTCTCCTTGGCCTCGCGTTCCATTTTCAGCGTTCGTGCCTGGTATGCCGTATTCGGTATTTCTCTTTTTTCCTCCCCCATGAAATAAGAATCATCTTGACTTGAGCTTGCTGGTACACTAAAATTTAAATCGGATGAAGAAGGATCATTATTATCATCATTAGTCCCTTGACTTCCTCTATCTGATTCCGAACCCGAAGATAAACCTGGTTCTGAACCTGATTCTGAACCTGGTCCAGATGATGAACCCAAAGATGAACCTGAACCAGATGATGAAGTTATTCTTATAATCTCTTCTAGCTCACTAAGGTCTAATCTACTATCTGAATCCCCAGATAATGATTTTCTCCTTCCAACTTCTTCAGCGGCCTGCGGCGGCAGCAGGTCAAGCTGCGTGGAGGTCACTTTAACATTACGAGGTGTCCAATTACCACCACCATCTTCTTTAACTACGACCCCAACTTGTTCAACCTTTTCTTTCTTTTTGATTTTTTTTCCTTCTGTCCCCGTTGGTGATGGAACATAAAGATAATCTATAAAACCAACCTTCTGCCCACCTGGTGTAACATTTCCCAACTCCTCGCCATTATATAATAATTTTCTAGGCTGAGGAAACCCGACCTGGGGTTCACTTTCAGGGGTAATCTCCCAACGCGTCCCGTCGCTCCCAGATCCAACAACTAGTTCATTCTGCGCTGTAGCAATAATTTCTATTTTTTCGGCAGCATCATCTTTAATTTCTAACGGCGTTTTTTTATCAGATTCTAGATATTCTCTTTCTCCATCCACGTCATCCCTAGCTGATTGTCTAAGAATAGTTATTTCTGCACCACTAAGTGGGTAGAGCGGAGTGGGTTCCTTCAGATCTTCATTAATATCAAGTCCTGGATAACTTTTTTTATTTAACTTATCTCCCTCTGTATTAAGTTTTCCATTGAGGAGAATAAATATATTCTGAAAATAAGCACGTGCTTTTATAAAATTACCACGATTATATTCGGTCATTCCTTTTTCATATAAATCATACATTTTAATAATTGAACTTTTCTTGCTATAACCATTTATACCTCTTTCAAACACTGGTTTATTCTCTTCCCTTAATTTCTCAGCTTGTTCTAATAGATAACGATAAGCTTCGTCTCCATCAGCACCATATTCTGGTGGAACAGCATTTCTAAGCTCGGCATCTTTTTTCTTTTCATCTTTATTCCTTCTTAATTCCTCTTTCATACTTTCTTGAATTCCTTTAATAGCACCTATAACCTTTGAAAAATCAGGGTCCGGCGATGGTGGTGACGGTGGTTGAACCGCCCCACCATATAATCTACGATTTCTTGATTTCTTACGTAGAGATTTTCTACGTGTGCTCTTATTAACACTTCTTCTAACACTTCTTCTTCTAAGACTTCTTCTAA
>MDSZ01130323.1_pt1 | contig 12312 bp, 9 predicted proteins | sample 811201 | NCBI WGS metagenome assembly MDSZ01 (sample SAMN05326647, study PRJNA326480) | marine metagenome | isolation source: seawater | place: Indian Ocean: North | collected 2010
TAAGATATAAAAGCCATTTTGCCCAATATAAAATCCCAATTCGATGTATGTGGTCCCATTACGATTACACATTTTTTTATTCCAATTGGTGAATGTTGATCTATTTTCCATCCAATTATTCTAAAAAACAATCGCGCTAAGCTTTTCATACTCAAAAATAAATAAATCAAATTAGTTATATCTTTATAAAATGGGTAAAAAGATACGTGAGACCATTTTATTATTGGTATTGTTTGTTTTCACAATACTGATTATAAAATTGACAGGTATTCGTGAAAAAGAGTTTGAAAATCAGGTACAAATCCCTAAAAGTTGCAATATTTTAATTCGAATTGATATTCAAAGTTTGTCTAAAAAGATAGTTTTAAGCGAGTTATATAGCAATCGAGCCCCAAAGCTGATTCAAAATTTGCTCGAAATGAATAATCAAGACGACGATTATACTGATAATATTTACGATCAATTTGTTAATCAACTTGACGATTTTAGTAGTCCATTAGAAATTTTATCCGTAAATATCAATGATCAAAATCTCTTATTTCTTCGAGGAAAAAGCTCCTTTAAAAGTAAAACTCCGTTTCTATTTAGCGCAAAAAATGACTTTCTTTATTTACAACTAAATGGCTCAAATTTACCTCGTGAGGATATTCTAAAGGCAATTAATGAAATTAAAACTTTTGATGTTGAAAAAACTACCCTATCAGATATTGAAATTTACGAGCATGCAAATAATAATCTGTATCTGAAAGCACATGTTAATACGTCCAGTGATAAAATTAATTTACATGTCATAAAAAGGGAAAATGAACCCAATTCAATGATTGGATTAGAGCCTTATGGTTTACATTTTCAGACCCCAGCAAGTTTTTTTGAATATGTGATTGATGTAAATAAAATTGACCAAATATCTTTAAATTATTTTGGATTCAATTTCAATGATGATTCTAATTGGTATCCGAATACCGATATTTTATTCACCTATAGGGATTCAATAGACAAAGAATGTCTTGAGAAATCAGCCAAATTAATATACAAAACAAGTCAGGTCAAGATTCTCAAGAACGAAGGAAAGGAAAAATTAATGATTGATGATATGGCTTATTCAATAAATGATATCCCACCGAATAAGATATTTTTAAGCACAAATGACAGAAAACCACGTTTAGCGACGGATTCTTCGAATGCATTGGTTTTAAGCGGGAATGCTTCTCAAATATTTCAAATTAACACGAATAGCTGGCAAGGTTTTCTGGCCAATGAAATCTTATCGGGAATTGGTTTTATAAATGAAATAAAATCAATGGTTAGCCAATTTGAACCGATTCGTACTGTTCAGGTAAATAATGAATCAATTATTACCTTTCAACTCAATAAAAAGCATTCGATCTATGCTTACATTTTTTCTATCTTAAGTAAAGCATAAAAAAAGGGTCAGCAAAACTGACCCTTTAAATACAAACACAAAACATCAATTAGGAGTTCTCAACTGCAGTCAATTCGGCACTTTTAACTGTTTTAATAATTCGTGCGGCAATTTTGTAGGGATCCCCATTTGAAGCGGGGCGTCTATCCTCTAACCAGCCCTTCCAACCGTTTTCAACGGTCATGATTGGAATTCGAATTGAAGCTCCACGATCAGAAACTCCATAACTGAAATCATCTATTGATGCCGTTTCATGAAGACCAGTTAGTCTTTGATTGTTAAACGCACCATATACGGAAATATGCTCTTGAGTTACTGGCCTAAAGGCTTCGCATATCCTTTCATACACTTCTTTAGAACCACAAGTTCTTAAAGTTGTATTTGAAAAATTCGCATGCATACCTGAACCATTCCAATCACCCTTTATAGGTTTAGGATGATACTCTATGTAGTATCCATATTTTTCCGTCAATCTATCTAATAAATATCTTGCAATCCAAATTTCATCGCCAGCAATTTTTGCTCCCTTCGCAAAAAGCTGAAATTCCCATTGACCACTTGCAACCTCTTGGTTTATACCTTCAAAATTTAAACCTGCCTTTATACATAAATCTGCATGTTCTTCTACGAAATCTCTACCATGCGTGTTTCTTCCTCCAACTGAGCAATAGTAAAGTCCTTGTGGGCCAGGAAAACCTCCTCTAGGGAAACCCAAAGGCAGCTCCGTTGATCTGTCCATTATAAAATACTCTTGTTCGAAGCCAAACCAAAAATCATTATCGTCATCATCAATTGTAGCCCTTCCATTAGAAACGTGATTTGTACCATCTGAGTTTAATACTTCAGTCATTACCAAATATCCATTTGCCCTTGCAGGATCGGGATATATAGCTACTGGCTTTAATAGACAATCTGAGGAGTCACCCATTGCTTGTTTGGTTGAGCTTCCATCGAATGACCACATTGGACAGTCTTCAAGTTTACCTGAAAAATCATTAACTACCTTTGTTTTACTTCTCATGTTTTGGGTCGGAGTATAACCATCAAGCCAAATATATTCCAATTTACTTTTTGCCATTTGTTCTAAAGATTTAACAGTTAAAAATTAATAAAACGTAGTATCATGACGGAGATTGAATTTGGAGCAATATTATTAACTCTGGAATCCTAAATATCCATCAATTCACTACCATCATTAACAAAGATACATTATATTGAAAATTGAATGTTTTGAATTAGGTTTTTTTTTATTAACAATTATTACTTTTATTCAACAACTTTTGACTAAGGAAGAAATTAAATATAAACTTGAACATTTCACATTTGGAAATAAGCTCTGGAATGAATTTGCCCCTTATCGAAATAATGAAATACCACAAAAAGTAGATGCCAAAAACGCGGCAGTAGCCCTTCATATAAAAGTACTTAAATCAAAAATTCAAATTATTCTTATTGAGCGTTCCAAATATCCAGGAATGCACAGTCAACAAATTGCCTTTCCTGGAGGTAAAAAAGACATTAATGATTTAAGCTTAGAAGATACTGCAAGAAGAGAGAGCTTAGAAGAAATTGGTATTAAAATGTCTAATGGGGCTTTAGTCGGTGAGCTGAGTGAAGTTTATATCCCTGTATCAAATTTTAAGGTAAAGCCATTCGTTTTTTTTCATGAAGAATACCCTTCACTACAGCGAAATCAACGTGAGGTTAATTCTATTTTTCAATGTTCACTCGAAGAGATTGACACCCAAACAAAAAAAACATTTAAAGACATAAAAATTAATAAAGAACTAACACTTAAAAGGATACCTGGTATTCAATATAAAAAGCACTTTATATGGGGAGCAACAGCTTTAATATTGCATGAATTCAATACCGCAATACAAACCATTTAAATCAAAAAGAGGAACAAACCGTGACTTGTTCCTCTTTCTGCTAAACCATGCTAAAACTATAAAACTCAAAAATTACAACTATGAAATGTAATTTTCGTAGCAAAGATAACTATGAATTTCATATATCAAACGTTTTTTTGAAAAAAAAATGTTAAAATTTTATAGCCCTTGTCATTTCTCGTTTTCCGGGAGGCCCGGGCAGTGATTCAACCTTAAAACCTATTTGAGCCAAATCCCTTTTCAACTGACCTTTCGCACAATATGTGACAAAAACACCATTATCATGCAATAGCTCATACATTTTTTTCAAAATATCAAATTGCCATAGCTCACCTTGTGTATTTGGACCAAACGCATCGAAATAAACGATATCATATTTTCGATGAGCCTCAAATTCTTCTACGAGGCATTGTGTCTTTTGAATTACAAATTTGGAATGAATTCTATTTTGTACCCCCCAATTCGATTTAATAATTTCATTGAAGAATAAATTTGCCTTTTTATCTTCAATTTTCTCCCCATAATTAAGGGATTTGTTTATTTCATTCGTTAATGGATAGGCCTCAATACCCGTGTAATCTACCGAGGTACCATTATTCTCACTCCAAATAGCAGTTAACAAAGCATTTAAGCACGTACCAAGTCCAACTTCTAACACTCGAATATTTGATTTAAATAAGGTTTGAATGCCATATTTGATAAATACATGCTCCGATTCTCGAACCGCACCATGAATGGAATGATAATGCTCATCTAATTCGGGCACATATAGCGTATATGACCCATCAGAAGTTAATTTTAGTTCACGTTTCATTCAATTTACTTATTTAACCTTTTTTACGAGCAACCATTAAACCATCTCTGACCGGTAATAAAATTACATCCAAACGCGAATCACTCATCAAAGCATCATTAAAGTTTCTTAAAGCTATAGTATCTTCATCATCACATTGGTCATCGATAACTTTACCGGACCATAAAACATTGTCTGCAATTATATAACCTCCAGGATTCACAGCTGAAATTACCATGTCAAAATAGGTCGTATAATTATTTTTATCGGCATCAATAAACACTAAATCCCAAATTTCATTTAAATCAGGAATGATCGATAGAGCATCTCCAATTAAAAAACAAATATTGTCATTAAATTCCGACTCCTCAAAATACTGTCTAACGCGATCCTCCAACTCCTCATTAATGTCTATAGTAAAAAGCTTACCATCATCCATGAGTCCCTCAGCTAAGCATAATGCCGAGTACCCAGTGTAGGTGCCTATTTCAAGTATCCTCTTGGGTTTAATCATATTTGAAAACATACTCAATAACCTACCTTGAAAATGCCCACTTAACATTCGGGGTCTTAATACCTCCAAATGGGTTTCTCTAGCAATTTTATTCAATAGTTCATTTTCATTAGAGGTGTGAGAAAAGGAATAATCTTCTATTTTATCTTCTAAAAAATTCATTTCAAAGTTTTAACCTAAAATATATATTTATTCATAAATCACGCGAGAAGAGACCTAATTCCTTTTTGTATCAAAAAAGGAAGTGAATCATTGAACAATAAATTCTAACTTTACGGCACAAATTCCTGTACAAAGAATGACTACATCTGAGATTAGAAAAACATTTTATAAATATTTTGAGGATAAAGGACATGTCATTGTTCCTTCTGCACCGATGGTAGTGAAAGATGATCCGACACTGATGTTTATCAACGCTGGAATGAATCAGTTCAAGGATTATTTTCTAGGTAATGAAACCCCAAAAAATCGTCGAGTAGCAAATTCTCAAAAATGCCTCAGAGTTTCGGGAAAACACAATGATTTGGAAGAGGTCGGAGTTGATACATATCATCACACGATGTTTGAGATGTTAGGGAATTGGTCATTTGGAGATTATTTCAAGGAGAAGGGCATTGAGTGGGCATGGGATTTACTTACTGAGGTTTATAAACTGCCGAAAGATAGGCTTTATGTCACTGTATTCGAAGGAGATAAAAATGATAAGCTTCAAATCGATCAGGAAAGCATCGAAATATGGAAAAAATACATCTCTGAAGACCGTATAATACCAGCTTCTAAGAAAGATAATTTCTGGGAAATGGGAGAAATTGGTCCTTGTGGGCCTTGCACTGAAATCCATATTGACTTAAGAAGCGACGATGAAAGAAAACATAAAGATGGCAAGTCTCTTGTAAATGAAGACCATCCCCAAGTCATCGAAATTTGGAATATTGTATTTATACAATTTAACAGATTGGCAAATAAAGCACTTGTTAACCTTCCAGAAACTCATGTAGATACGGGAATGGGTCTTGAAAGATTAGCAATGGCTCTGCAAGGTCAAAAGTCTAATTATGATACGGATCTTTTTCAGTCCCTGATAAAAAAACTCGAAATAATTTCTGGTATACATTATCGAGCAAATGAATCTACAGATATCGCTCTAAGAGTTGTTTCAGATCACATTCGTGCAATTGCCTTTTCAATTGCAGATGGTCAACTGCCTTCTAACACCGGTGCGGGATATGTAATTAGAAGAATTTTAAGAAGAGCTTTAAAATATGCTTATCAGAACCTAAACTTAAATACTCCCTTTCTTGGTGAATTGGTCTCGGTTCTTATTAAAGAAATGGGCGATGCCTATCCGGAAATTGAAAAAGAAGAAAAACTAATCTGTAAGGTTATTCAAGAGGAAGAAATTAGCTTTTTTCGAACCCTTGAACAGGGAATAAAAAGAATTGACCAAATCATTGAAAACTCAAAATCTAGTCAAAAAAGAGAGCTAGAGGGTAAAGCAGTATTCGAACTTTATGATACTTATGGATTTCCAGTAGATCTTACCTCTCTTATCGCAAAAGAAAATGAAATGTCAATCGACGTAGACGGATTCAATAAATTTTTAGAGAAACAAAAAGATAGGTCTAGAAACGCAAGCACAATAGAAACAGAGGATTGGATTGAATTAAACGAAGGCAATTCTTCGAGTTTCATTGGATATGACCAAACGGAGGCGAATGTTACCGTACTGAGATATCGAAAAATAATACTTAAAGGCAAAACACATTATCAACTGGTTTTAGACAAAACTCCTTTTTATCCTGAGGGAGGTGGACAAGTAGGAGACACTGGACATTTAGAGAATAATGAACATCAAATTAAAATTTTTGATACGAAGAAAGAAAACAACCTGATTGTTCACTTTACAAACGAAATACCTTCAGGTTTCAATCCTGAATTCAAGGCAATTGTTGATACAACTAAAAGATTAAATACGGCCAGAAATCATTCTGCTACTCACCTACTCCATCATGTACTTAGAGAGGTTTTAGGTGACCATGTAGAACAAAAAGGTTCGTCGGTAAACTCAAGGTATTTACGCTTTGATTTTTCTCATTTTAGTAAAGTTACAGAGGAACAACTGAACGAAATCGAAAACCTGGTCATTCATTATATAGAGCGGAACATTAGACTTAAAGAACAAAGAGAGGTTCCAATAGAAACGGCTAAACAAATGGGTGCAATGGCACTTTTTGGTGAAAAATATGAGGATATCGTTCGAGTGATTCAATTTGACGAATCTGTCGAATTATGTGGTGGTATTCATGTTCCATCAACCTCAGATATAGGCCTATTTAAAATCACAAGCGAATCAGCTGTAGCAGCTGGAATTCGTAGAATTGAGTGTATTTCAGGTGATATAGCAAAGACATATTTTAGAGATCAGACAGCTATGTTGGAAAATATTTCAGCAGTGCTCAAAAAACCAAAAAATATTGAAAAAGCTATTCATGATTTAATTGCAAAAAATACTGAGCTTTCCAAAGAAATTGATGTCTTGAATAAAGATAAGGCAGGTCTTATCAAAAAAGATCTGAAAAAGAAAATGACAACCGTGAATGGAATAAATTTTTTGGGTGAAAAAGTAAATCTAAACGCTGCCTCGATTAAAGACATTCTATTTCAGCTTAAAGGTGAACATGATGATTTTGTTGGAGTGCTGGCCTATGCTGATAAAAACAAATGTGGAATCAGTGTTATATTATCGGAAAACCTTGTAGATGGCAAAAATCTGAATGCCTCAAAGATAATTAAAGACATTAGTCACCACATTCAAGGTGGTGGTGGTGGTCAGGCATTTTTTGCAACAGCTGGAGGAAAAGACCCAAATGGTATTGAAGCCGCTATAAACGAGGCCAAATCTATGCTTTGAGTTTTCGTTTCAAATGACTCAAACCATTTTTCAGATACGCATTAGTCTCAGGCTCTAGATTGAATATTAAAATCGGACCAAAGAATAATCCAATAACGAGAGCACATTGAAAGGCCAATTGAAGAATACCATTGTCAAAAAGATCTGAAAATGTATTCCCAAGAAAAAGTACACCAAGTGCTATTAGGATTATCGGTAACTGCCTTAATGAGAATGGGTTAAGCTTGAATACAAAATATACAAATAATAACCTGCCCAAATTATAAAAAACCAATGCGCATCCAGTAGAAATGGCTGCTCCAATAATTCCATAAATTGGAATTAAATAAAGGTTAAGCGCAAATACAGAGAGTATGAGTACTATCGTAAATGCCAAGTCGTATTTATACTTTTTTGAAGTGGCAAATATGGATCCATTCAAACCAAAGAACATATCTAACAGGCGCCCCATCATTAAGAAAAAGAATACCCAAATTCCATCTTGAAATTCACTTTTCAGGAATGAGAATAGATAGTCAATATTCAACCATAAAATCATGAAGGACCCGAGTCCAATAACCAAGGAAACAGAGCTCACCTTTTTATAGATATCCTCCATGGCTATCATATCTTTACTTTTCCAATACTCTGCAACTAAGGGAGAGCTCACTCTGATAATAGCCTTATATGGTACTTGAATCGCACTTGCTAAAAATACAATTGTGGTATATACCCCTGTAGCCTTAATTCCGATATAATGTGCAATCATCAATACGTCTAATGAATTCACAAGGATAGCCCCTAAGGAGTTGAAATAATTCCATATCGAATATTTATACATTATCCCCTTAAATCGTTTTGAAATACTTTTAATCGAATCGAATCGAAGCAGATTTAAGTGACTTAAATATAGAATGAGACAAGTAGTTGGGATGATGTAAAATAAACTATTGAATACAACAAAATTTTGGAAAGAAATTAGGTCTTGCCAGAACAAAATCAAAGATGCGAATACCATCAATCTTAAGCCCAAATCAAATACCAATATTGAAAATATATTCTTTTTAAAACTCCTTAAATACATTTCAAGAGATAGATAAAGTGAATATGATATTCCAATGGGTATTACCCAGAAATAATAATCGATAAATAATCTAGAATTTTCCGAATAAAACTGAACAATTTGCGGCTTAAAAAACACGTATATTAATGAAAATACCAGTATTCCAAGCCCTAGAATACTTAATGCAAATGAGAAAAATCCATGATTATTTCTTTCTTCATTGTGAAAAAATGGAAAGAATCTCCATATGGTATAAACCGATCCAAAATTTGACAATTGAGCAAACAATATACCTACGGCAATTAGAAGATTAATTAAACCGATCTGTTCAGTGGATAAAATCAAAAGAAAAAGAAGTCCTTTGTTAATAAAGCCTAAGCCAATCCCAAAGTAGGAAATCAGCATGGTTCTCAAAGAATCTTTTTGTACAAAACCCATTAAAACAAATATAAAGTAATCAGAATTGATTTAGGGCAATGTATAATTATATTTGTACTTTAAACAGTGTGAAAAAAGTCCTAATCATTACCTATTATTGGCCTCCGAACGGTGGAACAGGTGTCCAGCGCTGGATGCATTTTTCGAGACATTTAAAAGCCTTAGGTTGGGATATAACGGTTTTCACTCCTGATAATTCTGAGTCTTCCATTCATGACAATAAGCTATTAGACTATGTTAATGGTATTAAAGTTATTAGGTCAAAAATATGGGAGCCGATGGGGCTTTATAAAAAGTTTACGGGTAAAAAAAAGAATCAAAAAATTCAACCAGGATTTTTAAATGAAGGAAAACGGAAAAAGAATTCAGAAAAAATAGCGCTTTGGATAAGAGCTAATTATTTTATTCCTGATGCTAAATGCTTTTGGATAAAACCGTCTGTAAAGAAGATTATTGAATTACATAAGAAAGAAAAATTCACGCATCTAATATCAACGGGGCCACCACATTCAGTGCACGTGATTGCAAAAAAAGTTAAAGAACAAGTTTCTATCAAATGGCTTGCAGATTTTAGAGATCCATGGACGAATATTGACTGGTTCCCCAAATTGCCTCTCACTTCAAGTTCTCTTAAAAAACATCATTCGATGGAATATGAGGTGCTTTCACAAGCTGACGAAGTGATTACCGTAACACCAACATTATCTGAAGAATTGTCGGAAATTTCTGGAAGAGAGGTTTCCACAATTACCAATGGATATGAGGAAAATGATTTTGAGAAATTTAAATCTCATCCAACAGATAAAATAATTTTCTTCCATCATGGGTCAATGAATTCAGACAGAAATCCAATTAAATTATGGGAATTTCTATCAAGCCAAATTCAAAATTCTGAGGATTGGAATAAAAGATTAGAAATTCAATGCTATGGTGCCATTGACAATAGTATTATAAAAAAAATTGAAGAGCTTGGACTTTCAAAACATCTTAAAGTATCACCCTTTGTTGCTCATGATAAGGTAATTAGAGCTCTAGAACATGCCTCTATTTGTTTTTTACCAATCAACAAAACCCAAAATGCTCAAGGTATAATGCCAAATAAGCTATATGAATACATTGCCTCAGATAAACCTATAGTTTTAATTGGTCCAAAAGATGGTGATGCTGCCTTAAAATTATCTAAGCAAAAACATGTTCTAATCGCTGATTTCGATGAGGAAATTCAGGCAATTGAAATTGAAAGGATATTAAAGTCAGAGGTAGATCAATCATTTAAACACCAATTCAGTCGCAAAAATCTTTCTAAAGAATTAAATGAAGTGTTGATTAAATTGAGTTAAAACCCCGTAAATACAGATTAATTTGTTTAGAAGTTTTAATTAATTGATAATTCAAACAATTTAACGGTTTTAAGTAGGAATGAACCAAAAAGTGGTGTTGGTAAGCCCATTGGTAGTTTCATATATTTCATAATCCTTCAACTGTTCAAATACCAATTCGTATCTTTTCCTTTCACTATTGTCAAGAATTAAAATCCCCCCTTTTTTAATTTTAGGTAAAATTTCATGGCAACATTCTGTTCGAGCTCTTCCATCTACAATTGCAAAATCTAATGAATGGTCTTGAATATCATTAAGCGCCCGAAAATAATTAACATAATCTCGCCTAATTTCAAAATCTCTTTTCTCTTCTAAATCAAATACATCATCAACAAAATCTGCTTTGTCATTTTGTAAAACAAATCGATAGTCCACATTTGAGCAATTTAATCCCTTGAGTTTTTCATTAATTAAATGATACCACTCTTCATTATGCTCAACTGAATATAGTTTTGAAATTCGAGGAGCAAAAAATAAAGTACTTGATCCAGAACCGAATTCAGCACCCACCATATCTTTTTCCAAATATTTTTTAAAAAACAGAATGCTTGTCGGTGATAGCCAGGGTGCTGGTTTATGCATCCTTCTAAAAAATGCATACCTGATTTTTAATATTGGACGAAGAATTCGATATAACCAATATCCATTTTCTCCTCTAGATTTCAGATACATTCTATTTACCCTAAAAAGACCTTGATCACATTTTGCTATTAATTCCTGCCTTGTCATCTTTTAGTTTTTTAATCAGTTTAATTAATTTTTGTGATTCTGATTCCCAGTTCATATCCCCTTTAACGAGGTTAAATGCATTTGAAATTCGCTCATCGACCAATGACGGATTGGACATCATTAACTCTATTTGTGCTTTAAAGGACTTAATGTTTTCAGCTTCAAAAACAAATCCCGCATTATGTTGACCAATAATTCTCTTAAATGGTTTGCAATCACTTACTAATAATGGCGACTTGGAGATCATTATTTGAAAAAGCTTATGAGGTATGGTATGGTCCGTGTGTGCATTTTTAACGTGAGGAATGACATTTGCTCCTGCATTGTGAATATAATATGCTATTTGATTGAATGGCTTTTGCCCCAACAGGTGAACTTGGTTTGAAACTCCCAAGTTTTGGGCTAAAGTCTCTAAATTATCCAAATAAGACTTATTTCCGGAGCCAAGTATTACGAACTCCACTTTTGTATTGGAGCTTTGAAAAGACTGAACCGCATGAATACCTATCTCCAATCCTCGAACAGGATTTATCCCTCCAACATAAACAATATAAAACACATCTTTTTTGAATAAAAAATCATCTTCATTTTTGACGGTTTGAAAATCAAATTTTTCATAATTGGAGATGACTGATATCTTCTCAGAAGGAATATTATACTCTCTTATTATTTTGTCCTTCATCTCATCAACAACTGCAATGATATGATTTGGAAAACGAATGGCCTTTCTCTCGTATTTCTTCCACCTTTTAGTACTAAAAAATAAACGATCCTTAATGACCTTGAATAGCGACTTTGGCGTCCTTTTTAATGCCAAAAGCATTTCAGGATAATTTTCATGCATGTCCAGTACGATATACTTTCTAGGAAGTAAAATACGAATTGTGCGCATCAAGGGTAAATCATGAATATGAACGATTTCACTAGACACTTCTTTTTTAAAAAACGATTTTAAATACCAATAAAAGAGGAAATCGAAAAAAAACAAAGCAGTAAAGATATCATTAACACCTTTTTTGCGAAAAGAATAATCAGCTCCTAAGCGAATCACCTGAACGCCATTTATCATTTCTTTTCGAGCTTGCCCCTTTTTCCATCTTGTTACAACCTGAATTTTTACACCACTATCAGCAAGCGACTCAGCTTCTTTTCTAACTCTGATGTCATTGGGGTATTCACCATCTAAAATCA
>MDSZ01201430.1_pt1 | contig 12312 bp, 3 predicted proteins | sample 811201 | NCBI WGS metagenome assembly MDSZ01 (sample SAMN05326647, study PRJNA326480) | marine metagenome | isolation source: seawater | place: Indian Ocean: North | collected 2010
TGGTAATCAGGAGCGTTTGGGTATGGGCCTCCTGCTGCTATCAAATTACCCATTGTATCTGTTATTTCCCAACTAGTTTCACTAGTAAACTGATCTAAATTTATATTTACCATAGCTGGCACGCACTGACCAGGTGGCGGAGGTTGTGGTACACAAGTAGGTATTAGTCTATTCCAATACATACCACTATTAAAATTAGGTGTTGGTACTGATATTATAGTGTCTTCGCACACTGAGACATAAAAACTACCTGGAGACATCATACCGTCTCCGTAAGTATCTCTTATTAAAAACGTTATATTAGTTAAAGTATCTGCTAAAAACACAGTGTCTGTAAATGTAGAGTTTGCTGAAGTATAATGACCAGCATCTACACTAGCTATAGTATCTCCATACAAAGAGTCTTTAAATATAATCCAATATGTTTCGCTTGGATAAGCGTCTGTGTTTAAATGTACTACTAAATTTTTTTGACTAAGTAAAGCAAAAGGTAGCAGCGTAAGCAAAAGTATTTTTCTCATTTTAAAAATCACTCATTATTAATTCATCAACTTCTTCTTGTACCTCTTTTCTTGTTACGGCCATAGTAAAACTAAGATCTGCTTGGTAACGTTTTACTTCTTCACCGTTAAAAACTATAATTGTAGGCACTACAACTATATTGTATTTCTTTTGCCAGTCACCTTCATCTATGTTTATTCTTTTTATACCACAGTCATTTAACTTTTCTAACCAGTCTACACTATTAGCCTTGTTCCATCCAGCATTAAACTCAACTACACATACGTCTGTTTTGCAAATATTTTGTGCGTTAACAGTGTTGGCAAGCATTATAAATAATATTATTAAAAAATAAACTACATATACGCTATGAGGTGTTTTAGTTTCTTCCATTATTCGTAAAGTTTTTCTTCTATTTTTTCAATAGACTTTTTGATTTCTTTAACGTCTTCCTGTGTATTCATTATAGTATTACGTATCATTTGATCTTTCATATCAAATTCCATACGCGTAACCTCAGGGTCTGGTGGCGCTGGCAGCTCTTTTGCCTCTGCAATATCAGCTTGTAACGTGAACCACATACCAGCTATAGTTGCTATTGCAAAACCTATTCCTATCAATGTTTTTATGCTTAATACAAAACCTGTATCTTCGTTTAATTCTTTTGCCATTTTTTATAGTCTACTTTATATTATAGTATTACTTGTTTTTTAAATTATTTAACCCTGTGACTAGGTATGTTACATCTACCATCTTGGTTTTTTACTGGATTACCACACGGTAAGCCTTTTGAATTTGTACCACCATTGTCACCACACGTTGGACCATCTTGGCCTCCATGTACGGAACATCTATCACCGTGGTTTTTAACGTTTCTAGCACATCTATCACCATCACTTGTTGCAGCAGAACATCTAACGTACTTAGCGTCAGGATTAGATCTTTTTTCTATCTCTACGTCTTTTGCTATTTCTTCTTCTTTAGTAAGTTTTTTCTCTTCTTTTTTATCTTCCTTTTTCTGTTCTTTAACTTCTTCTCTTACTTCTTTTACTTTTGTGTCTAAACCAACATCCCATGGATTCCAGCCAAGTATAATCATTAGCTCTTTCCAAAACATTTCTTCAAACTCTTCTTCTGTTTCAGCTTCATTGTGCACCACAGTTAAAAGATTTTGTACTCTTGAAATAACCTCGTTAGCAGGTATGTTTGTAAAAGCTTGTACTGTGTTAGCAATTACATTTAACTGAGGATTCATAGGATCGTTCCAGTCCATAGCTTCTATAACATCCTCGTTTATTTGCTTTGTTTTTATAGCAGAGTATATTTGTCTAAGTTTTATACCTACAACTGGAGATATATTAGCAAATTGTAATATAGTGTAAGTGTGATCAGCGTTCCATCCTTTAGATTCTTGCTCTTTATATTCTATTACACCGTTTATAACAGTTACTAGTATAACACCTTCTAGACCCATACCTACTAATATGGATTCAATAGTACTTTTTATCCAACTATCAGATCTAGTTTCCCAATCTTCGTCTTCGTCCATTAAAGCAATAAAGACAGCTTGTTGCAAGCCAGTAAACAAAAGGTTTTGTATAGCTCCGTAGTATAATATATCTTTAACATTTTGAGCAACTGTACCTCTTTTGTTTCTTATATTGTCAATTGCATTAACTATTTTACGAGTATACTGTTGCGGTGTTACTTTGAAGTTTAATAAAAACTTACCAAGTATAGACGATTGTTCGTAAGATAATTTATCAGGTCTGATAGACTGTTGTGTCGCTTGTGTGTTTTCCCATGTTTTATCCCAAGCCATTTGCTCTGCTTCTTGTTTAGAGTAACCTTGGCTAATAAAATAATTTACATAATTTCTATAGTAAGCAGCACCACCTAAAGAAATAGCTAAACTATCCGCTATTTGTGTCATGAGAAATCCTTTACTTAGTAACCATCCAACGGCTGCTCTAGACTGTGCTATAACACCACCTTCTATTGTTGACATATAATCAACGAGTTCACTTATATTAACATCTATTTTTCTACCACCTCTTCTAGCAACCATATCAGGATGCATTAATATAAAACCAACGTCAGCCCAATATTGTTTTACATTAGCAAAGGCACGAGCAGAGTTAAATAAACTGTTAGGACCTCTAAGTTCTATATAGTTTATACTAGAAAGCATCTGTAATATTGCTGAACGTGTATTAGCAAACATAACAACCGCTGTAGAACCACCTAAAAATTCCATCCAAGCTTTTTCTAAAGTACCCATTTCTGAAGACCTTTTAGGTTTACCGTTTTCCATTTTATAAAGCATCTCTTCTACATACTTTCTAAAAGAACTTCCGTACAGAGCTTCTATCTTATTTAGATTAGCTTCACTAAATACTTCGTTTTTAATTTCAATCCAGTCTTTTAATACTTCAGCTCTAACACCACTGTTCATGTGGAAGTATAAATCTCCACTTATAGTATTTACAACCCAATCTTTTCCTGGTGTTACATAACCGTCGGTTATATTGTCTAAGCCCTGTGCGTACAATAATAGGTCTGGATTATTTTCAACTGTTGAAATTAATTCTTTTAACTCTTTTTTACTTAATCCTAGTTTGTCTTTGTGTCCGTTTTTATTAAAAAGCCAAACTCTAACAGCGTCTCCATTAGTAAAACCTGTTTTACCAATCTCTTGTTTTAAAAGTTTTTTAAGTTTTTGCTTGCCAATTTTACTTCTTATTTTATCATGAAGCTCTCTTGTCTCAGCTTTTCTTCTATCAATTTCACTTAAAGCTCTAGCGTAAGGTGTTATTAAGTTTTCAATTAAATACTCTAACTCTTTTTCTCCTTTTGCGCCTTTACCAATAAATACTCTTAACATCTGCTCAAAATCCATAGCAGAAGGATTCATTATGAACTGGAATCTACCTTTGTTTTTACCATGCGCTTGTGCTTGCGCTCTTGAAAACTCTTGATTTTCAGGTATGTTGGCATTTTCTGATAATATAACATTAAAGTTTTCTCCTAAAGAATTTTTATTTTCAGGTCTTGTTACTATAGATTTACCACCGTCAACAAACATGCCCTCTGGATACATGTCAAACATTTTTTGAACAGCCTCTACGTTTGGTATATGATCGTCTATAAAAACAATATCGTTATAACCATTAAAAATTAAATTCTCTTCTATCCAATCTGCTTTAGCTTCACCGGTACTATTACCTAAACCTATTACATTTTCAGCTTTTAAATAAGGAACGTTAGTTCCATTAGCTTTGTTATACACGTCTATTCTAAAGTTTATAAAAGCAAGTATATTTGGTTGAGAACCTGAGGCTCTTGCTGTAAGTATAAAAACCCCATCTGGTCCAAATCTTATAAGTTGTTTTATTAAGTAAGGAAAAACAGGGCCTTCCTTACCGTCTGTAACATTATCAAAGTCAGAGAAGTCCATTTCCCAACCTTCTTGTAGTAACCTGTCACCATCCTTAGCCCAATCAACGCCGTCTAAATCTCTAGTTTCACCAGTCTCTGGATTAGTTGCTATTACAACGTTACTACTTTCGCCAACAGTTAAATCAAAGTCCAAAACAGTACCTCCTAGATAAGGTAAACCTATAGAGTGTTTATTTATAATTTGTTTTCTTTTTTCTCTTTTCTCTCTTGATACTTCTGATTCAATTAAAGCTAGTTTGTTTTTGGCTTGTTCTATAAGTTCATCAACTTTTAAATCAAATTCAACACCACTAATATGCATTATAGTTTTTCTAATTTGCTCTGGTAATTGTTTTAATCTTTCAAAGCCAAGAGTACTGTTGGTACCTGTAAGTTTATCTATAAGATCCATCTGTACCTTTGGTCCTAACCATTGTCCGTGATCAGAGAATAGCTCTTTAACTCTTTCTTTTATATTTATATTAGGATCTTTAGTTGACTCTAACATAAGCTTCATAAGACTAAACATTTTATTACCGTTTGGATCTATATGCTCACCTTTTTGAAACCAAGTACTAACTTTGTTTTCTATAGTAATTAAATCTAAAGTTGTAAACGCTCTAAATCCTTTACTGATATTTGTTTGTGCTTGTAATAAGTGTAACGCTGACACTATACTTATCTTACCATCTTTAACAAGGTTTACTAACTTTTCAGTCATGTATTCTAATAATATTATATTAGCCTTATTAGCGTTTCTTATCTCATCACCAAACAATCTTTCTAACCTTTCTTCTTTTTGCTCTTTTATTGATGGCGCGTCTGGTCCAGTATCATAATCTGTAGCGGCTAAAACTTGGGTATATATCTTTTTCATTAAACCGCTACCACTATTCATCTCTCTAATATCCGCAACAACTAGACTAGAAGGTAAGTCTGAGTCAATGTTTTTTAGTCTACTAATTAAGTTTTGATGCCTTTCGTAAAACTCACCTCTTACTAACTCAGCACCGTCACTAACAGGGTCTACTGATATAGTTCCTTTTGCAAACTTACCATCGTCGTTTACCTTTATAAAATCATTTGTCTCTGGTCTAAACCTCCAGCCTTTTACTAACTTACTAGTTTCGCCGTTACCAGATTGATTGTTTTTGTCAAATTTTCCTTCAGATCTCTTAGGCCCTTGTTTAGAAGCGCCTATATCCATAGCTGAATAATGGAAACCAAATATATCTGGCCCTAATGCTAAATAAGCATCATAACCCAACTCTAATATTACAGCTTCCATAGCGTCAAACATTCTATCTAAAACGCCTTTACCATCTTTATCTACGTTACCGTTGTTCTTTATAGTACCATCGCTTTTAAATTGATTCGCTATATCTCCAAAACCGTTTTGCTCTAACCATTTAATTGTTTCTTTTTTAAAGAAAACTTCTTCGTTAGTTTCAAAAGCAACTTTATCATTAGCGTATATTACTGTCGCTATAGATTCTTTACTATACTTACCTTCTTCACCTATAACCTCTAAGTTATCCTCATCAATAACATCTTCGTAAGAACTTTTTCTAATTAGCCTAGCTATAGCACTAACTTCTTTTAAGTATTTCTGATTTAAAAGTATTTCAAAACCAAATATTTCAAACTGATCTCCAAGAGAAAACTTCATCAAAGGATCTCTTTTTATAGTCTCTACTAGTTTACCAGTTATAGTTTCTAACTCATTAGGTAAAGCATCAAAAACAGCGTCTAAACCTAACTCAGCAGCTAAAGAGTTTATTAAAGATTTGTATCTAGTTTCTCTTCCTTCTGTAAATAAAGCTACAAAAACATCATTATCAATGTCATAGTTTTTAATCCATATATCATTACCAGCTGTACCACTTAATACAAAAGCACCTTTAATATCAGTCTGTTCTTTAACAGATTTATCTACAGGCATTCTACCTCCATGCGTAGATAATTCAGGAAATCTATTTTTATATTTAACAGCTAGTAAATCTATTATTAATCTTTTGTTATCTAATAAAAACTTTTTAAGCGTAGCGTCAGTTCCTCTTCTATTTGTAGGATTTATTATACCTTTTATAACATCTTTAAATGCTTCTGTAAACTCTTTCTCTAGTTCTTGTCTAAACTTTTTCTTTTGTTTTGGGTTTTGTAAAGCATCTTCTAAGGTTAGAGCATCTACTTTGCTCATTAAAGACTCTTTAACCTTGTTAAATATTAATTTATAAGTATCACTATCTTTTGTTATACCAAAAGCTTTTCTTAGTTTAGAGTTTATTAATTGATCAACAGTAGTTTCAATACCCTCAATTTCATTACCAAAGTCGCCACCACCATCATCTTTAATATCATCTTGCACTTCTGTTTTAACTACGTTTAATTGAGCTTTTTCAAGTATATTACCTACTTGTAACTTTACGTTTTGCATTAAATACTTACTAAGCTCTTGTCCAAAGCTAGGGTCGTATCTATCAATATATTTAAGTATTTCTAACTCTATGTCTCTTCTAAAATCAACAAACTTATAAGCTTGCTCAGGATTACTTTTTTGAGCTTCAAAGTTCCATATCTTACTTACAGTAGTAACATAAGGCTGCATCAACTTAAGTATCTTAGTTTTCATTATTTGTTCACTAATATCACCATTAAGATACGAGTTATACACATTAGCAACAGCTAACGATCTTTCCTCTTGACTCATGCCTTTATTAGTTTCTTGATTTAACAGCTCGTCTCTTCTAGCTCTTTTTTCGTTTAGTGCGTCTTCGTTTTCTTTTTGTAACTCTTCTTTTCTATTATTGTATTCTGTAGTACCAGGAACTAAATTTTCTTCCTTAAGTGTATTTTGTATTTTAAGTGATATATCTCTTATATCATTTTTTATTTGAGTTAGTTCTATTTGTTCGTTGGTTGAAAGAGAATGTTTAGTAACGTCAGTTTCAGTATCGTCTGTTTCGTCTCCAAATATAATTTTGCTTCTTTTTGTTTGAGAGTGGTATTTACTAATATACCTATAAACGTCCATTGGACTATTAAAGTTAATATAAGGCGCAAGGCTTGGTTTGAGTTTTTTAAGTAAACCATTTATAAACACTCTTAAATCAAACAGTTGATTAAAATCACTAGGTTTTAAACCTCCCCAAAACATTATGTCATGAACTATATTCATTAACTCTTCAGTTCTTACAGACTTATTTTTAACATTTTTTTCATAAAACTCTATACGTTTTTTGAAATGTGTTAAAGCCTCTGGAGTTAATTTCTTTTGTTTAGCAAGTTTATTCATAAGGCCCTTTAACTCTTCAACAGCTTTTTGATGTTGTTTCTTTAATTCGCCTTTTAATATAAGACCCTTAGTAATATGGTACTCATGAAATATTTCGTGTAGAGGAGTTGCGGCAGCGTCTGACGCTTCAAGTATGTCATCATGAAGAAGTATTTTTTGCAAAATAAAACCGTTAAGTATATACAAATTTCCAGTTCGATCTGATCTATAACCATTAGATTTTTTACCTTCAATAGCTGCTTCAAGTTCAGCTATTTCAGATTTAATTTGCTCTTCACTGAATCCTTGGCGTTTTAGTTGTTTTTTTATTTCTTTTATCTCTTTAGGAGTTGGCAAAACACCTTTTATAATAAATTTAGCTTTTTTAGTTTTAGTGCCTTTCATTATAAGTAAAGCTGATTGATAAGCTGATAGAAGTTGTTTTCTTCTAACTGGATTAATACCTTTTTCTATCATCTTTGCTTCGTACTCTTCCATCAACTCGTTTACTTCAGAGTTTGCTTCAAAAAAAGCATCTATTTGATCCTGTATTTCTTTATATTCTTTTTCTAGTTGCTCTATTTCTTTTTTGTCAAAATCTAATTGCTCACCCATTTTTTGAGCTTCAAGAAGTTTAGCTTTTCTTTTAGCTGCCAGATCAAATATTTCTTTAATTTTTTGACCTTTACTTTTTATAATGTTACCATTTTCGTCAACATCATCTTTGATATTATCTAACTTGCCAATTATATTGTTTTCAAGCTCATTTAACTGTTTTAGCAAGTCGTCTTTTCTTTGTGTTAACTCAGATATATCTTGTTTGCTTAAATTTCCTTCCTTTTTATTTTCGTTTAAATCTTGTGTTATAGCCTCTAGTTCGTTCGCTAACTCTTCAACCAATGCCATTTCTTTGCTAGTCAAAACAGATTCTCTAATAACTAAAGCTATAGGTTTAAGAGAGGCGTTTGTTTGTAATATGGTACTAAAAGCAACAACATTAGCATAAAAATCAGCGTCCATTCCATCAAAAATACCTATTTGGCCACCTGTAGATGTAGTTTCTCCAGTTAGTATAGCTAAAGCATTTTTAGAAATTTGATCTAACATTTCTTCAAAAACTTCAATACTTATATTCAAGCCAGCAAAACCTCCAACCCTAAATAGATTTTTAACCCTCATGCCTGGACCTAACTTTGGCTTAAATTTTTGCCATTTTTGAAGTACCTTTAACGTACCAAAACGCTCAGCAACACCAGTTATAATACCGTGCGAAATAGAAACAAGTCTATCACCTGTTTCACTACGTTCTAATATACTTTTTTGCACTAGTATTTGTTGCTGTATAAATTCTTTTTCACCTTCACTTAAATTAGGATCTAGTAGTTGTGATTCTAATTTTTGTATTATAGCGATAGCGTTTTTCCTAGATGTTTTAACATCAGTGTATTTACCTCCAGCTGCCCAAGACGCAAATATAGCGGTAGTAATATAAGGCCCAACTCCTGGTATTAACATCGTTAAAAGAGCGGCGCCGTTAGCACTATTTGAAACTAGCATATCAGCAAACCAAAGGCCAAGTCCTACGTCATCCTTCCATTTTGAAGCTTGAGGAAAATTTTCTGAGTAAACCTCCATGGTCTCTCTTGCTTTTTTTGTAAAGAACTCTCCCCATATCTCATCACCCCATAAAGCCTCTGATGCAGCAAGTATCTGTGTAAGCATTGTGCCTAAATTAACAAAAGTTTTGCTCCAGTAGTCATAATTTTTACTCAAAGCTGAATAATAAGGAGCGTTTTTGTCTAAGTTGTTTTTGTCTTCTAAAAGTAGTTTTTGATCAGTATCTAAATCGTTAGTAAAGTTAATTATTCTTTGTCGTTCTGATACAGCTTTTTGAAAGTCATCAGCTATTTCTGTCATTCTACTTATAATACCAGCTATGTAGCTTCTATCAACAGCAGAAGAATCCTTGTCTAACATAGATGCGGCTAGCTCTTTTTGAAGCCTTGTCATTTCGTCTATAATAGGCTGTTGGTTTTTTTCCCAGTCTTTAGTTCGTTTTTCAAGACTATATTCTGAATAATTATTTAAGTCTATACCATCTTTTAACAGTAGATCAAATTGTTCAGGGTATTTTCTTTTAAAATCTTTTATACCCTCTTGCCTAAGCAAAATCTCTAACATTCTAAACGTTTGTTTTTTAAGAAGCGCCTCTTGTATAAGTTCACCAGACTTAGCGGGATCTTCAACAAAAGGTATGTCATCTAACATTTTTAAAATATCGTCAGATCCTCCTAGTTCGTTTAATCTAGCTCTAACGCCTTTAAATACAGTTGTACCTGCGTCATGCTTCTTGCCTTTACCTCCAATTCTTAAAAGACCGTCTTTACCGAAGTAAACATATTGTCTACCGTCTATACCACCTCTAGCTATATTGTAACCGTCTTTTATTTGTTGTAAAATATTATCAACTGTTAAAATACCTCTTGTTTTCTTTACATTTAAAAATACTAACTCTCCATTTTTATTTTTAAAATAAACAAAAGCAACTTCTTCTCCATTTATTTGTTTGTATATAACAGGTTCTTCAAAGTTCTTTATACCAGTACCATTGTTAGTTAAAAAATTATTAGTTATTCTATGAGCCTTTTCTATTTCACTTTCAGTAATTCCAAAATTAACCATCATAGCTTCTTCGCTAAAAACATTAACGCCTCTTTTCTTTTTTTGGTTGTCGTTAAGATTTATAATTTTGTTAAATAAATTTACAGATCTATTGTAATAATTTTTTAATATAGCATATTCATCCTCTCTACCTTCTAACTGTATCTCATTAATTATTTCTGCAATAGCGCTTTTTCCTTTAAGACCTGCTTTACGCGCGTCGTAAATAGATTTTATTATAGCAAGATCTTGTTTAGTAACATCTTCTAAATCCGAAGTTTGTAATTTTTTAAAGTTATTACTAATAATTCTTTCTTTTTCTAAAAACAAATAATTGTCTAAAAACTCTTTAGTAAAAAGATCTTCAAGATTAAAAAGGTTTAAATCACCTGTTTGCATCCATTTTAAATAACTCTCTTTTTTCTTGTCACTCCAAGAGTTCCAAACTTTCATTTTGTTATTTGCTTCGGCCTGTTTTGACAATTGCTGTTGTTGTTCAAGGTCTGTTGCGTAAGGATTAATGTTTGCTTCTGCAATACCTTTTTCAAAATTTTCAATTTCTTTTTGACTAAAATTGTAACCTTGAAAGTAATCATCTTTAATAATATTACCTTTAACACTCTCAAGAGTTATGTTTTCAACTTGTCTGCTTATATTATCTAAATAATCTAAAACTCCTTTGGATTGTATACCAAGTTCATCTGCTATTGCTTTTACTTGATCTTTAGGGTCAGTTATTATGTCTCCTTCAACAGGTACTTCTGGAAGCATTGTAGGATCGTAGTCTTCAAAAACACCCTTAGATTCGTTATAAACAATATTCATATCAGCTAACTTGTTTATAAATATCTCTCTTTCTTGTGGATTTTTTATTGAAGATAATATTTCTTGTGATTTTTGTCTAGCAATATAAGTTTCATCGGTAGGAGTAGTTATTTCACCCTCGGGAAACAAATCTTTATAGTCTAAAACAAACTGACTAGCTTGGTTTATAGCATCTTGAAAAATTGGGTCGTTGTCTAAATAACTATAATCTTTTGGTGGTAGCTTTTGCTCAGTTTCGCCTTCAAATAAATCTACAGGTTGACAAACACCTCTCTCGTCTTTTTTGTAACCTTCTGGACATTTGTCTTCAGCTGGACTTGTTGTGCTAGTTGTAGAAGGTTGTGACACTGTTGTAGGTTGTGTTGTAGATGGGTCAACTGGCTGCAAAGTAATATCATCAGTTGCGCTTGGTGTTACAGTTGTCGTGGTTCCAACGTCTTGTTTTAGTGGTGAATTTTTAGAATTTACCTCCTTTATAACAGACGCTATATCTTTTTCAGACACACCGTCAGCAACCATTTTTTCTACTAAATTTTGTAAATAATTACTCATATTATATTTTAACTATATTTTTCTATTAATTGCTGAGCTCTTGTTTTGTACTGCATAGGAGTTTGCTTGGAATAATTATCTTCACCTATTGAAGACATGGTCTCTTGTTGTATTTTATCAACATCTTCTAAATCTTTTTTAGGCGCGTATTTATCATAAGCTTGTGATAATTTATCTGTTAACCAACCATGAACTTCGTCTTCTAATCTGTCTTTGTCAAACTGATCGCTTTCTGGCATAGCCCAAGATAAATCTTCATCAGGATTACCTTGCGCGTAATCTTGAATCCAAGCCTGTCCATACAAAGGATCATGAGCCCAAGACAATAAACTATCTCTATTCTTTAGTAATAAATCAGCTTGACCATTTATAATGTTTTGGTTTTTAGGTCTACCTGACTCGGCATCTTCTTGTATGTTTTTAGACATATCTAAAAACTTTTTATATCCAGCAAAGTCTTTCATAAAAACACCTTGATCTAAGTCTTCTACATATTTTAGATCATTTAAACCATAAGACTTAATACCTATTTTACCTTCTTCAGTTATACCTAAATCAGTGTTTGTGTCACCAACAAAAGCTAAATCTGCTTCAAATCTTTTATCTTTCATAGAACCGTCTGAAGTCATATTACCACCCATGTTACCAGGCGTTTTATCACCACCGTTTCTGTCTCTCCAAGATTCAAACTTGCTAGCATAATTAGTCACATCATTTATTAAAGTATTAACATGTTCAAAGATTTTTTGTTCTTGTTGTTTGTCTTTGTTCTTTTTAGCTTCTACTAACTCGCCTTTCTTTTGTTTTAAAAACTCTGTTATTTTACCAACCCACTCTTGATTATTTATAGCCTTTATTGGTTTATCAACTTGTGAATTATATCTCGCGTTAGTAACAAACTTATCAACTTTCTCTCTAACACCATCTCCATACATTTTCATTTTATCAAAAATAGTTTCTTGATTTTGTTGAGGCTGTTCCATACCAGGCTGTTCCATACCAGGTTGTTCCATTTGCATCATAGGGGAAGAAGTTGGCATCCACTTTTTACGAACGTTTAA